>Ga0194039_1000620_pt1 | contig 20739 bp, 15 predicted proteins | sample JunL228m_MetaG_FD_148679 | JGI IMG/M metagenome (GOLD analysis project Ga0194039, IMG submission 148679) | Anoxic zone freshwater microbial communities from boreal shield lake in IISD Experimental Lakes Area, Ontario, Canada - Jun2016-L227-8m | ecosystem: Environmental > Aquatic > Freshwater >... | reverse complement strand
CCGATAGCACCACGATAAACTGTACGTTCGACCTGACCGGTCACATAGCCGGTTCATGGTTCGTCAACGTCACGAACCCTGACGGCCAGACGGGTGCGTGGACAAGCACGTTTACGGTAACGAACGTCACGTCGGCGCCGGCAGTTACGAGCGTTTCACCGGTAACCAGCCAGAATACGACAACCGCACTCAAACTAAACCTGACAGGAACCGGGTTCAACGTCGGGACTAACCAGTGGGCTGTCAACCTGACGAAAGCCGGTCAGACGAATATTTCAGCAACCAGCATCATTTCCGATAGCACCACGATAAACTGTACGTTCGACCTGACCGGTCACATAGCCGGTTCATGGTTCGTCAACGTCACGAACCCTGACGGCCAGACGGGTGCGTGGACAAGCACGTTTACGGTAACGAACGTTACGCCGGCCCCGGCAGTAACCGGCGTTTCACCGGTAACCAGCCAGAATACGACAACAGCGCTCAAACTAAACCTGACAGGAACCGGGTTTAACGTTGGGACTAACCAGTGGGCAGTCAACCTGACGAAAGCCGGTCAGACGAACATCTCAGCAACCAGCATCATTTCCGATAGCACCACGATCAACTGTACGTTCGACCTGACTGGTCACATGGCCGGTTCATGGTTCGTCAACGTCACCAACGCAGATGGTCAGACTGGTGCGTGGACGAGCACCTTTACGGTCACGAACGTCACTTCGGCACCGGCAGTTACGAGCGTTTCACCGGTAACCAGCCAGAATACGACAACAGCGCTCAAACTAAACCTGACAGGAACCGGGTTCAACGTCGGGACTAACCAGTGGGCAGTCAACCTGACGAAAGCCGGTCAGACGAACATCTCAGCAACAACAGTTGATGCATCAACATCAACGACCATCAACTGTACGTTCGACCTGACCGGTCACATAGCCGGTTCATGGTTCGTCAACGTCACCAACACAGACGGCCAGACGGGAGCATGGAGCACAACCTTTACGGTCACGAATGTAACGCCGGCACCGGCAGTAACCGGCGTTTCACCGGTAACCAGCCAGAATACGACAACAGCGCTCAAACTAAACCTGACGGGGACCGGGTTCAATGTCGGGACTAACCAGTGGGCAGTCAACCTGACGAAAGCCGGTCAGACGAATATTTCAGCAACCAGCATCACTTCCGATAGCACCACGATCAACTGTACGTTCGACCTGACCGGTCACATGGCCGGTTCATGGTTCGTCAACGTCACGAACCCGGACGGCCAGACTGGTGCGTGGACGAGCACGTTTACGGTAACGAACGTTACGCCGGTTCCGACATCTGTCCCAACCGCCATCCCGACAGCTTCCCCAGCTCCGACAGTCACCGGCATCACCCCGGCAACGGGTGTCAACACCAGTACCGTCAGCATAACAAACCTCGCAGGAACCGGGTTCCTAACCGGCGCAACAGTGAAACTGACAAAGACCGGTCAACCGGATCTCGCAGCAACCGGTGTAACGGTTGTTTCAGCAACCCAAATCACCTGTACGGTTGATTTGAACGGAAAGACTGTTGGACTGTGGAACGTTTTAGTCACCAACCCCGACGCCCAGACCGGGACATTCCCCAACGGATTTACTATCACCTCCGGCGGAACCACGGCACCGACAATCACCGGCATCACCCCGGCGACCGGTCAGAACACGACAAGCATCAGTATCACAAATCTTGCCGGAACCGGCTTCATTTCCGGCGCAACAGTGAAACTGACAAAGACCGGTCAACCGGATATCGCAGCAACCGGTGTCACGGTTGCTTCAGCAACCCAGATCAACTGCTCGGTTGATTTGAACGGAAAGATCGTTGGACCGTGGAACGTTGTCGTCACCAACCCGGATACCCAGACCGGGACGCTCCCCAACGGATTTACTATCACATCAGTCAGCACCCCGGCACCGACAATCACCGGCATCACCCCGGCAACTGGCGCCAACACCAGTGCCGTCAGTATCACAAATCTTGCCGGATCAGGATTCCTGACCGGTGCAACGGTAAAACTGACAAAAACCAGTCAACCGGATATCACAGCAACCGGTGTAACAATCGTTTCAGCAACCCAGATCAACTGCACGATTGATTTGAACGGCAAGACAGTTGGACCGTGGAACGTAGTAGTCACCAACCCAGACACTCAGACCGGGACACTCCCCAACGGATTTACTATCACCTCAGTCAGCACCCCGGAACCGACAATCACCGGCATCACCCCAGCAACCGGTGTCAACACCAGTACCGTCAGCATCACCAATCTTGCCGGTACCGGGTTCCTAACCGGTGCAACGGTAAAACTGACAAAGACCGGTCAAACGGATATCGCAGCAACCGGTGTAACGGTTGTTTCAGCAACCCAGATCAACTGCACGATTGATTTAACCGGCAAGATCGCAGGGCAGTGGAACATTGTCGTCACCAACCCCGACGCCCAGACCGGTACACTCCCCAATGGATTTACCGTCACCTCCGGCGGCACCACGGCACCGACAATCACCGGTATCACCCCGGCGACTGGCGCCAACACCAGTGCCGTCAGCATCACCAACCTCGCAGGAACCGGGTTCCTAACCGGTGCAACGGTGAAACTGACAAAGACAGGTCAACCGGATATCGCAGCAACCGGAGTAACAGTTATATCGGCAACCCAAATCACCTGCACGATTGATTTAACCGGCAAGACCGCAGGGCAATGGAACGTTGTCGTCACCAACCCCGACGCCCAGACCGGCACGCACCCCAACGGATTTACCATCACCAGCATCAATCCGGCACCGGTTGCAGACTTCACCGGATCCCCCACAGAAGGAACAGCCCCATTAACCATTACGTTCACCGATCTCTCAACAAGATCTCCAACCAGTTGGAACTGGTCGTTCGGTGATGGTGGCACATCCACAGAACAGAACCCGGCACATACCTATTCGACAGCCGGTATCTACACGGTCTTGCTGACCGCAACGAACGCTGGCGGAAGCACCACCATGACCCGGACCAAATACATTACTGTATTCTCAACTGCACCGGAAGCATCTTTCAACGGAACCCCGACCGATGGCACAGCACCATTATCCGTCACATTCACCGACAACTCAATACGATCCCCTACGAGCTGGAACTGGTTGTTCGGTGATGGAGTCACGTCAACTGACCAGAATCCGGCGCACACCTATCTAACAGCCGGAGCCTACACCGTCAGCTGACCGCGACAAAACGCTGTGGGAAACACCACCATGACCCGGAGCAGCTACATTACCGCATTTTCTTCTGCGCCGGAAGCGTACTTTACCGCCACTCCTGCATTCGGCACTGCTCCGTTACCCGTGACATTCACCGACGGCTCAACCCGATCCCCCACTCGTTGGAACTGGTCGTTTGGTGATGGTAGCACATCCACAGAACAGAACCCGTCACACACCTATTTAGCAAACGGCACCAACACCGTTTCGCTGATCGTAACAAACGCTGGCGGAAGCGATACCATAACACGAACTATCGGTGTATATGCCACTCAGCCCGTCAATGCAACGGTTGCGAATTTCACCCCCACACAAACAAGCTTTACAAACATGACCTTTGTAACCAATTCCACAAGCTCTACAAACGCGATGTGCTGGTACTGGGACTTTGGTGATGGAACCACATCAACGGAACAGAACCCGGTACACACCTATTCGACACCCGGCACCTACACCATCACACTGACAACGACAAATGGCGAAAGTTGTAGCAGCACCACTGCAATAGTCAAAAGCAACGCCGCATCAATGGTTACCCGCAGCACCATGACCTTAAAAGTCAACGTATATGCTTTGGCGCCGCAACCGGACTTCACTGCCACTCCTCAAATAGGTAATACTCCGTTACCCGTGCTATTCACAGACCGCTCAACAAGATTCCCCACGAGCTGGAACTGGTCGTTTGGGGATGGGGGTGCATCAACGGAAAAGAACCCGGCACACATCTATTCAGCAGCCGGTAACTACACAGTCTCTCTTACTGTAAAGAACAGTGTCGGAAACGACACCCTCACACGGACCAACTATATCACAGTATCTGCCTTTTTACCGCAAGCGTACTTCAGCGGAACCCCCGTATATGGAACAGCACCCCTACCTGTGACATTCACTGACGGATCAGCACGATCCCCCACAAGCTGGAACTGGAACTTCGGTGATGGTGGCACGTCAACGGCAAAGAACCCGGTACACACCTATTCATCACCCGGCACCTACACCGTCTCGCTGAACGCAACAAATGCGTTGGGGAGTGACACCATCACACGGAGCGGCTACATCACGGTAACGAACGTCCCGCCAGCACCCACGATCACTCGCATAATACCATCTTCAGGATTGAATACCGGGATTGTAAGTATCACGAACCTGGCAGGAACCGGATTCTATGGAACTCCGACCGTCAACCTGATGAAGACCGGGCAGAGCAGCATCCCTGCGACCGGTGTAACGGTGGTTGATTCCACAAAGATCACCTGCACATTCAATTTAGCCGGAAAAACAACCGGACTCTGGGACGTGACAATCGTCAACCCGGACGGTCAGCCGGGGTCGCTTGTCGAAGGGTTCAGGATATATGATGTCCCCACCCCCACCCCGACTCCAGAAGGCGGTGGTGGCGGCGGAGACACACTCCTACCGGCTCAGCCCGGGCAATACGGCAGCGGCATGGCAATCGCGAACGAAGCCCCGGCTGGTCAGACCGTCAGTTATTCGTTTGGCACCCCAACTAAATTATATCCGGTTTCGATCCAATCGATATCCTTCGTGCCTGACAAAATGGTCCCCCAGTCCCAGTGTCTGGTCCAGCAACAAGGTCCGGCAACCGCATTCGGTCTGACTGACAGACCCGTGGCATACGAGAGCATCGAGATCGGCTGGATCAACCCTGCCGTGATCACATCCGGGAAGATCCATTTCAGCGTACTCGGGTCATGGCTGAGAGAGAAACATATCGACCCAACAAATGTGGTTCTGCTGCGGAGCCATGATCTCATCTGGACTGAACTCCCGACAACGTTTGATCGCATGGAAGGGGATAATTATTATTATAATTCCGATACCCCCGGTTTCTCGTACTTTGCAGTCTCTGATAGACGGACACCGGCTGCTGCAATCGCAACCCCGCAGGTAACGATATCCCGGTCAGCTGAAATACAACCGGCATCTCCCTCTGTTACAGCAACCGATATCATAACCTCCGTTCCAACAAAGACCCAAACACCAGTACCTGCAACCCCGGCTCCGGAAGCCGGGAGCGGTTCTCCCGTGTTATACTATCTCGCTGGTGTGGTGATCGTTGTGGTGCTTGTCGCTGGCGGTTTCCTGATCCGACGCTGGTGGATCCGGAGACAGAACCCGGCGCTGTTCCGGGAATTAGATTAACCTTAAAAACATTTTTTCATTTTTTTTGGCTGTGCTAAAAATCTAAAAAAGCACATTGAACAGTGGTTGATTTTTCTTTTTAAAAAACTCAAACGTTCAGAGGTTTACGTCAGAGATTTTTTTTTAAAAATTGGTAAGAGGCAAAGAAGGTGGACCGATCAAAGCAAAAAAAAGAGATAATTTATTCACTGACAACGCCCTGAATGCGTGTCCCCCAACGAACGCTGCAGTGCACCGCCAAAAGATACGTACCCTCCGGCTTTACGAGTAGGGAGCCTCAATCGAGAGCTTCTGTGCAGTATGTGACCCAATGGTGCAACTGGCTGTGGGGCTGGGTATATGGACGCGTGAGCAAAAAAAGGCGGGGGGTCAGGCGATATTTGGTCGGGGGTCTCCCCATGGCACCGTCATCACATCCCAAAGACCGTTACAGAAGATCCGTCCTGCTCCAGTGTCTCTGAAAATATTTTCTTATCCCAGCTCTTCTTCTTTGTCTTGTCAAAGATGACAAGGTATACCTCATCAGCACCGCAGGAGTCAGCATATTTGAGCACCTGGGTAACACCTGAAGAAATTGTTGCTTCACGAGATCCTTTCATCACCTTGCATTCGATAACAAACCGCTGGAAGTTCCCATCCGGGAGTCGCCAAAGAATGAAGAGATCGGTCCGGCCCATACCAAGCCCGTATTCCCGTGTTATCTGCCCGCCGCCATTAACGATCCTCTGGAGATATGCCTGGAGCAGAAGTTGTGGTCCGGCCTCTTTGTACTGGGCGATATCAAGCCAGCTCCCCGAATGCTCACGGAAAAACTGAACAAATGCGGTCAGGAGGTCAGACAGGTTGAGCCGTCCATTCGTATCAATGTACCAGCTGGGATTAAGGGCCATGCCGGTCTGGGCCCCCCAGCTAAGTTCCCTCGGAATAATCTCCTGGTAGATTGGGTTTGCGATAGAAAGGGCACCGTTCCGGTCCTGAGTGATAAGCCCAAGGTCAACCAGGTACCCGACATCATCAGGTCTGAAGTTCTGTTCAAACGCTTCTCCAGTGAGCATCGGCTCTATGACCCCCCTGACCCGCTCTTCTTTCAGCTTGTCCACCAGCTGGTCAAGGTGAGTGTCCCGTCTTTGTATAAGCCGTTCCTTTGCCTCCATGACTAAAGGTTCAGTTATGGGATTTTTGCGGTCCCTGCCTTCTTCTAGTTTGAAGCATACCTCGTAGGCAAGAGCATTTACAAGCCATGGCTGGCCGCAGGTCAGATTCCAGACCGCAGATAGTGCCGCTTCTTCAAATATCTGGCCGGTCTCTTTGGTGTGCTGCAGGCAAAGGGATCTGGTTTCTTCTTCAGAAAAGTTTCCAAGCCGGAGTGATTCTGCCTTGATATTGAATGCACTTCCACCAGTAATGATTTCTTTATCCCGATCGGAGTGGATACGGTAATCCCGGACGTCACGGACACCACACAGGATGACTGAAGCAGGAAATGACGAAGGTCTTTCTGGATAACCTGATCGGATTTGACGAAGGAGTGAGATGAGTGTATCTCCTACAAGTGCATCTACCTCATCTATCAGGAGGACGAGGGGGGTTTCAAGTCTACGGCACCACATGGAGAGTGCTACACCAAGAGCCGCATCTTCACCACTCTGCTCAAGGATGGATGCCTTGTTTTCCATGAGAAACATATCCTGCAGAGTTATTTCAGCCCCGTAAGCAATCTGGGTAATTATCGCTTTCATTCCTCTCCCGACATCCCCCCTTGCTGACTGGCCGCTTTCCACATTGATATAGAGTGCCGTATAATTTCCCTCACGATTCAATAGGTCCCGGAGAGCAAGCATACAGGAGGTCTTCCCGCTCTGCCGGGGAGCATGAAGGACGAAATACTTTTTCTGGGCGATGAGGGAAAGGATCTCAGCCAGGTCAAACCGTGAAAGTGGAGGAAGACAATAGTGGTCCTGACAGTTCACCGGCCCTGCTGTATTGAAAAACCTCATGGTACGGTATTATGGATCATATCGGCAGATATCTCTTATTGCGATCACCAGAATATTGCAAAAACTGCTCTGCAGTATCCTGAATGGTTCACCGAAGATAATGGATGTGAACTGGGGTGATCGTTACCGGCAGTTATTTTCACATCCCAAAGACCGTTACAGGAACTTCGTTCTGCTCCCGGGTCCCGGTAAATATTTTCTTATCTCAGCTATTCTTCTGTGTCTTGTCAAAGATGACAAGATATCTGTCGGCAGTACCGCATCGTTCAGCATCGTTGAGCAACTGAGCAGTACCGGTGTTCATTGTTGTCTCACGCGAACCGCTCATCACTTTGCATTCGATAACAAACCGCTGGAAGTTCCCGTCAGGAAGACGCCAGAGACTGAAGAGATCCGTCCTGCCCAAATCCCAGTCCGTATTCCCATTGTCTCTGCCCGCCGCCCTCTGCCTGCTCCCACTGGATATTGCCTTTAAGGGGTCAGGTGCAAAAGGCAGCATCTTCTACCGCCGCTTTATGGATGACTTTGTGATCCTCGATCCGGATATTACCTTTTGATCCCATGGGGGGAGATGAGACCGAGAGTTTCCCAGACGGCAAGTGTCTCCGTCGTGAGGGATCCTACCCTAAGAAGGTCTTTGGCTGTCCGGAGCGGCTTCAGGTTGCAAAAAAAGGGGAATTCCGTCACACGGTTTTGGGTACTCGCCATTTTGGTATGATTTCTGGCAAACGAGGATAGATCTGCGGTGTAAAATGTACGCTAATAGACGCTATTGGGAGGCCGATCGTTACTGAGATGAGCTTACGGGTTGTTGGGATGGGAAAAACGAGGGTTTTTCCGGATCCCGGGATCCGGATATTACCTTTGAGCCTATTGGGGGAGATGAGGTCGGGGACATGGGCGGCGACGATCCCCTCCATGGACAAACGACCCGGCTATTCGATGAATTTCGATCTCCGGGCCCGGCGCGATGATCCGGAGAAGAGCCGGAGAATTGCAGCGCTCCGGCTCTCTCCTGAAGAGACGGTGTCAGTACTTTCCCAAAGCCCGAAGTACGTTTCCGGCATGCAGGAGTTCTGCGGAAAGTTCATGCGCCCATCGGGCGATACGATCTTCTCCTGTGGCGGCTGGCAGTCTTCCGGCCAGGTACGCAGATAGAAGGTAATGAGGGGAAAGATCATGTGCGGGCGTATCAGGGTGAAAAAATTGTGCCATTCCTCAACCGAAAGATCCGGAGGTGATTGGGGTGTATTCCTTATCGCACCGATCAGGTAGAGAAGAAGATCGTCGGGCAGGGAAAGCAGGGCATTCGGTGGATCACCGGCAAGGGGCAGATGCTTGTGGAAATCTCTCAGCGCATCAGGAAGAGAGACCAGCGCAGGGATATTTTTAGAAGTACTTGTCGATGTTTGCATTAGTTGTCCATTCTCGCGCATCAGAATGACTCCCATGATCTTTCACGATTAAGATAACGTGGAGTATTCCTTGAAAATATTCAATAGAAGGGTAAGAGGCAATTGGCATTAATATATGGGATCCCTTCAATCCACGGTCGTGCTCCAGCAAAAGGTTGATATTAATTTTTATCGTAAACACCGGTGTCTTACCAGATGAGACGAACATGGAAAAAAGATTTGCCAGTTCCCTGCAATGGGATACGGACAGTTTGACCCTGTTTGGATGTTCTGAGTTATTGACGTATCCAATTTATAAAATATCAACAAAATCAGGGCAATATGACCAGAGTAACCGGGTCGCCTCAGGAGATCAGGTATCGGATCTGGGGAACTCCCGGAATTGAGAGAGGTAAAGCCGGGATCCAAAACAGCCCCCCCGGTTCCCACAAAACCCCTAACCCGTAGTTTACCCCACCCCACTTTCCGATCCTCAATCCAAACAGCTCCAAACAGGCCGGTTTTCTCCTGCGCAAAATCTCCGGAATCCCGTATAAAGCCCAGAACAGGAACTTTTGAAAAAACACCCCAAAAAACCCGTCAAACTGGCCGGTCGAAAAGTTCCCGTTCCGGGCAATCCGGGCCTATATTGCCGCCGGATCGCCATTTTCTCCACGTCAAGTACCCACCATCTTCAGGATCACCGGTTCCAGGGTAATCATCTTACGAGTGCTGCACACGGCCCGGATGCTCGATACAGAGCTGTGATAGGCTCGCGAATATCTGAATTTTTAGAATACGGGCGGTATATCCCGAAGGAATTTAATGGAAAGTCAGAGAGCCGCCCATTACCAAGTCCTTCAGATTTGCCCTTGTGCAAGACTTCGGTATTATCCATTCCCGGATAACTCCTTTTCGGCCGGCCAATCCCCCGTCTACCGTGGTGCATTCACCTGCTGGTGGGCAATTGATCGGGGATAAACCGGTTCAGCGCATTCATTGCAGGAAGGTCAGTTTCATCGACAAGCAACCGGAACGGGAACCTGATCGTCCATACGCCCCGGGCGGGGCTGAATTCCCCGGCAACCGATCTCCCGAAGTACAATCTCATAATCCGTGTATTCCGGGACGTGAAGAGTACAATGCGTGGCTTAATGCGGCCGGGCAGAAGCCGGGACGATGCCCGTGTGATAACGAGGGCTGGTTTAACGAGGTGAAGAATCTTCCCGGTTGCCTTTAGGACAGATGAGCGGGTACGCATCCACCGGTGGATGATCCGGCCGAACGTCCCCCCGGCAATTTTCCGTGTGTGGTTTCCCCGGGTTGCGCCGATCACCCGGCCGAGGATCTGATCGGCGTGCAAAAACCCGGAATCGGCAACAGGATTGTTATCCCCCTGTGTCCGGATACCGGTGCCGGTGATCCCGATAATCCTGTGGATGATCATCTGTTCATCACCGGGCCGGGTAAAGCAGATGATGTCGCCGATGACAAGTGTCTCTCTCCCGCAGGGGACAACATCCATCAGGTCGGGGGCCCTCAGCGTGGGGTTCATGCTCGGTCCGGAATAGACAACCGGGTGATGCCCGGGCCCGAACATACCGGTCTCCGGCCCGGAAAACCCGGGCCCGTGCAGGTTCTTTGAAGGAGAGGACTTGTCCTCCTCGCTTCCGGCACGTGTAGCTTTGCGCTGGTCAAGGACCGCCACGATCTCTTCCCAGAACGCCCCGGTCTGGCTGATGAGCAGCTGGTAGGCGGGGATTGTTTCAGCCAGTGCGCTCGCGGCGGCAAGTTCCTGCTTGCAGAGCTCTGCCGTTTCCTGCCATGTGCATCCCGGTTGCCCCGGTATGCCGGTGACCTGATGTACAGACTCTGCGAGGTACGCAACCGCATCATGGGCATCCATCGGCTCTGCCCGGTCCAGATCAGACCGGGAGAGGAAGAATATTGCGGCAAGCGGCACTGCCCGCTCCACGTCCCAGCTGCCGCCGGGCCCGTTATCGCGGAACCGGCTCCACGTGGGCCACGAGTGGGCATAATAGGTCCCGTCACCGTTCCGCACAACAAGAGTCGCGTCATCGCTGAGCGAGTGCCACGGGGAAGGGAGCCGGTTGCTGGCCGTGGTCTTCCCGGTCCCTCCGGGAGCCGCGAGGATGACGCCATACCCGTCCCGCTCAGCCAGTGCTCCGTGGATGAGTAATCCACCCGCCGGAAATGTTCTGATGGCGATCGCGTTCGAGAGATCCGTCATCTGGATCACCCGCATCATCTCGTTGGTCCCGGGGGGGAGGGTGCAGACGAGCGGGCTCTGGTTCTGTGCCCGGTTTTCACTATCCACCCGCCGGACTGTAATAAATAATTCCGGGCCGGATGACACGGGAGAGAGCTGCATGACGCCTGCCAGGCGCCGGATCACTTCGGCAGACCCGGAGTCCGTGGGACATAAACGCACCTGCTGCCCGTTCGCGAGCCGGATACCAATGGAAAGTGCAGAGGGATCGCAACCGGCAGGCATAGCAGGTACATTTTTCTTTGTCGGGATTATTAAGTGACCGGAGTCTTACTGGGATCTCACGGGACCTTGCCAGATGAGTTTTCTTTTCTTATCTGGAAAGTCTGCCCCATAGCCAGCGGCACCAGTGGGACATGAGACTATTGTTCAGGATTTTAAAAATCCCGGTATGCAGTTTTACGGTACTCCACTTCGAGAACGTGAATGATCAAAACATCATCATGAATCGAAATGAACGCTCTCGCACCTCGGCGGATTCTGACTGAGTACACCGGGTGTTTGGGATTTGATGCCTTTATTTTTTTGATAAAGTGATATGGCTCTTTACGGATCTCGTGGATCTTCTGGATAACCTGTCGGGCAATCTCCGGGGGAAGTTTGCCAAGGTCACGATCGGCCCGTGGGGTATACTTGACTTCGTATGTGCTCATTTCACCCCATACTTCTTCATAATCTCTTTTTCCGGGATCAGGTTTCCCTGCCGGACGTCTTTGAGGGATTCTTCGAGACCCTGAAGGGTCTCTTCACTGAGAGGTTCATCATCGACTGCAAGAGTTACCAGGCGCTCAATGACATCGTTGTATGATTCTTTTGGATGGCGTTTCAGGGAACTCAGCTGAGTTTTGAGATCTTCCCGAATGTAAATTGAACTTGCTGCCTGCATAGTAGTACTACTATGCACCTATAGGTAATATGCCTGATTGTCGTTTTGGCCGGGCAGGTTCTGTCAAGTCTGCGGGAGATATAATTCAATCTACTTCGAGAAGAGATATATTACCTCCCGACAACTTGACAGAACCGCGCCCGGCATGAGGATCCAGTACGTTGTGACGGATACCGGGTGGAACCGGGGTGGGGTATGGGATTTCCCGTAACCTTCCCGGATGAGTTTTCTTTTCTTGCCATGGAGTCAACCCCCCGTGCAGTGTCACGGAACTGCCTGTGGGGTAAAAAGTTACCGTAATGGAGGAACGGATCTGATAAATCCGCCATCAACAAAACGGGCTGTATGTCTGGCTCCCAAAATAAAAATTACCGATAAGGATTTTTACTTTAACTCCCCATTAGGCTCAAGAGATCCTTATACATGTCCGATTTACACAATGATACCCCAAAGCCCGGTGCAAAGCCCGCTTATTCCCCGCCCCGCGTGGTCCGGCTCGGCGATCTGAATGAGGGGGTTGGAGCTTGTGCTACCGGGAGCGGGGTTGTTGCCCCTGTTGTGACTCCTTGCACTGGTAACGGTGCGAATGCAAACGGTGCCTGCAACGCTAACGGATCTGTCGCAACGGGAGGGAATTGCGACAACCATGGCATGGTGGCATCAGCAGTCTGCAGTGCGAATGGTGCAGGTGCGAATTCCGGGTCATGCACTGGTAGTGGAGGCAATGCAGTGGGTTGCAATGGCGCTGGTTCTTCACCGTAGTGGTTCTCACTCCACTTGATTTTTTCCTCCAGAACCCTGACCGGCAGAACCAGAGAGATCCGAATATTGCCACGGCCTAGAACTTTTCATAAAATCATCCTCTCTCAATGGAATCATTGGTACTGTTAATTTCCTATAGCGCAGGGAATCAGAGTCCGCCGAACATACACTACTTTTTCCCCGCATCCGGCTCTCCGGAAATACGCCCCGACGGGCCGCCTCATCGCAGAGCCACGGGGGAGAGACCAGCTTCCCGCCATAGCCATAGTTGTTTGCAACGCAGCCGGTCCGGCAGGATTTTGCATGGATGCAGGAGCCGCAGATGCCGGGATTATTAAGTGACCGTAATCTTACCGGGATCTCCCGTAACCTTCCCGGATGAGTTTCCGTTTCTTGCCAGGGAGTCATGCCACCTGCAGTGTCACGGAACTGCCCGTGGGGTAAAAAGTTCCCGCAATGGAGAACGGATCTGTTCAATACGCCATCAGCAAAACGGGCTGTATGTCTGGCTTAAAAAAAATGTAACGATACGGTTTTTTACTTTAACTCCCAATCCGGTATAAGGGATCCTTACACATGTCCGATTTACACAACGATACCGCAAAGCCCGGCGCAAAACCTGCCTACTCCCCGCCCCGCGTGGTCAGGCTCGGCGATCTGAATGAGGGGGTTGGTGCTTGTGCTACCGGGAGCGGTTTTGTTGCTGCACCTCTTGTTAATTGCACACCTGGAAATAGTCATACTGGCTACTGCAATATAAATGGTTCCACCCCTGGGACCACATGTATATTTCAAGGGTTAACTGCTCATGTATTTTGCCAGGGTAGTGGTAACACAAATACCGGGGGAGATTGTCAAGCATCTGGTAATGGAGTTTAATAGTAAACATACTCCCCTCAAATTTACGTACTACCAGCATAGTACCTGATACGAAAAACAGAGGAATCCCCCCCATCTCACGCAGGGGAATTTTCCCGAACTGCGATCTCCTTTCCGACAGCACGGTTCCCGGTGCATAAAAATCCCGCACGTTTCTCAAAAGGGTTTTAATAATAAAAACACGGGTGGTTTAAATTGCCCGTATCGCAGAAGATGAGACACCCTTTCAGGAAACCCACTACTTTTTTCCCCGCATCCGACTTTCCGGAAATACGCCCCGACGGGCCGCCTCATCGCAGAGCCACGGGGGAGAGACCAGCTTCCCGCCATAGCCATAGTTATTCGCAACGCAGCCGGTCCGACAGGATTTTGCATGGATGCAGGAGCCGCAGATGCCGGGATATGCGCTGACATTTTTAAGATCTTCCCGGAGCCCGAGGATAACGGGATGGTGCAGCCAGATCTCCCTGATACTGTCCTTGCCGAGGTGCCCGTACACCAGCTCGGGAATGGTCTGACCGATCCCGCAGAGGGCGATCTCGCCGCCGCCGAGGATGCCGAGGATGCCCGCAACCCCGCAGTCGCAGGCCTTCCCCTTCGTCCGCCAGAGTTCCGTGAACGGGGTGAGTGCCGGAGGCATTGAAATAAAAATCTCTATGGGTGCCTTCGGGCGAATCTCCTCGTTCACGTACCGGGCGAGTTCCAGGTATTCCGGAAAGGTGATTGATTCCCCGCGTTCGTGCATCGCGATCCCCCGCCCGGTCCGGGTCACCGGATTGAACTTCACCGACCCCGCCTTGTGTTCAATGGCAAGTTTCAGGAGATCTTCCATCTGATGCCGGTTCCCGTGGTGGATGGTCATGATCACCTGGCAGTTGGTGTAGCCGGCTTCAACAAGGAAGTCGAGCCCCCGGATAACGGCATCAAACGATCCCTTCACGCCCCGGAACGCATCGTGCTCCGCAGGCGCCGGGGAGTCGATGGAGACCGAGATGAAATTTACCCGCGATTTTTCCTTCAGGAACTGCGCCATCTCCCGGGTCATCAGCGTGCCGTTCGTCTCCATGTTCAGCGAGAGTCCTTCTGCCGTGAGCATTTCGACAATCTCCTTGAACTGCGGGTGGTGCATCGGTTCGCCGCCGGTCAGTTTCGCGCTGGACAAGCCTAAGGTCTTTGCCTCAACAATCGCACTGCGGAGTGCGTCCAGATCGACATACTTACCCGGCACGGGTTTTCCGCCGGCATACTCCGGCGCGATCCAGCAGTGACGGCAGCGGAGATTGCAGCTTGCAGTCAGGTAGAGATAGAATGCATTGAGCCGGGGTACTCCCTCGGGGAGATCGATGATCAGGGCAGGTTGGCCGGTGGAAACAACCGGCTCATCAGGAACATCGCAGATTGACATGGTACTACTTCTCCCCTGCATAAGCCCGGTAGCAGGACTGGGGGTCGGTGCCGATCAATCTGCCGGACTTTGCCATCACCGATGCCGGGCACCCCCCGGCACAGAACCCGGTATACCGGCAGCCAGTACATTCCAGAAGAGCCGAGAGCGGGATCTTCCGCCGCTGGCGGACCGCGTTGATGGCCGGTGACCGGAGCCAGGCATCCTGCAAGGAATGCATGCCGATAACTCCCATCGTCAGGGTCGGGAGCATGTTGCACGGCACCATCGTGCCATCGTGGAGCACCGACATCTTCGAAAAGACACCCCCGCACGAGCAGAGCGTCCCCCGCCCCGGCGTCCCGGTCTCGCCGCGTGCGATCTTCTCCTCGATCTCCCGGACCATCTTTGCCATGGAAAGGGGACCCGCAGTTGCCCCGATCCGTCCGCTGTATTGCACGTTTAGTTCCGTCAGTACGGTCATCGCCTGCCGCCGCTCTTGTTCCGTAAGCATGATATTCTGGCCGCTGCACCGTGCAGTTCCCATCGCCTCAGCCTCGTTCGTCGAGAAACCGGAGAGCCCGATATCATCTATGAGGAGGGCAGCGATCTTTGCAAGGTCATGGATATTGTGGTGGTTTAAGGTCACCCGCACGGTAACGGGAAACTTCCCCTCGACCAGCAGCCGCAAGCCGCGGACCGCTCGCTCAAAACTCTTGTGCGGTCGGGAAAGGTCATGGATCTCCGCACAGGACCCGTCAATCGAAACCTGGATGGAGTCCATCCTGAGCCGACGTTTCCCATCAGTGAAGGATGTAATAACCTCCGGTGTGATCAGCGTCCCGTTCGACAGGATCGAGTAGCGCATCCGGTTTGCAATCACCCCGTCGATTAAGGAAAATAAATCGGGGCGGACAAAGCACTCACCCCCCGAGAGGCAGACTCTCCGGACTCCGAGCCCCCCGAGTTCACTAAAAAAATCCAGCCACTGTTTCGTTGGAAGATCCGTCCGGGTGGTCATACTGTCGGCATAAAAACAGTATTTACAGGAAAGGTTGCAGCGCCCGGTAAGGGCAATATCCACAGATTCCGGCGCCGATGCGAGTCCTTTTGGCGGGATTGTCAGGTCAGCGTACAGCGGGTGTTCCGGCATTCCCGTCAGCCTCCAGGATAAAGTCCGGGGCAAGATCCGCAACAAACAATTCAATATCCTTCCTTACCGCAGCAGGGTCCGGACTATTGCTGCACGATTCAGCAACATATGCAACGATCTCGTCAATCGTGCGGGACAGACGGATGAAATCCCATATCATGATCCCAGTAGGGTTAATGAGTCGGGTAGTGTCGGTATCCGGGTTAAAGAGAACCGCCCCGGCATCCCCTTCGATCCTGCACGACACAACCGGGTTTGCGGTGATCTTCGTGCCCGGGCTGATGCCGGTGCTGTCAGTCCTGTTGTGATCTCCGGCAAAACCCATAGTGCTGTTATCAGATTTCATGTATCTTCTCCGTCTGACTGTTTTTAAAAATTCAGGGATTATTCAACTGGCTCGGGATCTCATACCCGACAAATCCGTCTTCTGAAAGGGTCGCGAGGAGTGCTGCAACATCTGCCCTCACCGTATCCGGCGCATCGGTAAAATTCCGGCTGACTGCATCGGCAATCTCTTCGGGATTGCGTTGCCCATCGATAAGGGTCCAGATCAGGGCACCAGTCCGGTTTACGGCAATCGCAGAACCCGTGTCACAGTTTACCATGACCTTCCCACCGTCTATTGCATCCCGGGATACAACAGAAGGGTTAGCCACGGGAATTTTTGCAGGATGGGTAATCTGCTCCATGATGAATAGTATAAATATGGAAAATATAACCATTTATACTCCTAAGCTATAGTATCCGAACAAAAAGGACCCGTCACCAGGAACCGGGTCGCTGCACCTTCCCTGAACGGACAGGATTTTCCTAAAAAGCCCGTTCCTGAAACAAACACCGCCCGATTATTGACAAAACTTCAACATCACGCGATTATCAGCCCCCAGAACATCATGATTTCCGTTCCCCCGAAGGCCGCAATTTTCCGTGAATTCTCTTCCATGAAGACCGTCATAGGTAAGGCAATCCGTCAGGTCTTTACGCATACCCCGGGCCTCGCCACCCTCTCGATCTTTCTTATCATCATCCAGGGGCTCCTTCCGTTGGCCGGGCTTTATATCATGAAACTGATGATCGATACAGTCACCGAAGGTATCGGATCGGTTGACAAAGCCCCGGTTGTTTCTCATCTGTTCATCCTTATAGCGGCAGCAGCAGCCCTTGCACTGATTACTGCGGTCTGCCGGGCCGTTTCCAGCTACACGACCGAAGTCCAGTCCGTGGTCCTTTCCGATATTATCACCGACCAGATTCAGGCCCACTCCCTCCAGCTCGACCTCGCCTACTACGAAAACCCGGCCTACCACGATAACCTGCGCCGGGCCCAGATGGGAGGTGCCGCACGGTCCGCCCAAGTGGTATCGGACCTTACCCGGATCGCACAGAGCAGCATCTCGATCTGTGCAGTCGGGGGTTTCATCCTCATGTTCTCACCGGTCGTAGGTATTCTTCTGATAGCAGCAGCCCTGCCCGCAGCCATCGTCCGGATTTATAACTCCCAAAAATTATATGATCTGCAAATCCAGCAGACCGAAGCGGAGCGCAAGAGCAGTTACTACAACATGATGATCACCGATACCTGGCATGCCCGGGAGATCCGCCAGTTCGGCCTTGGCGGGTTGTTCCGGGAACGCTACCGCACCCTGCAGGGATCACTCCGGAGCGCCCGGCTCGCGATCTCCCGTTCGCGGGCGATTGGCGATATCTTAACGCAGGGAATCATCACGATAGCGATATTTGGATCTTTTACCGTTATTGCCCTGATGGCGATCAACGGCACCATCTCGCTGGGTGACCTTGTCATGTTCTTCATGGGGTTCCAGCTCTGTATCGGGTACACGCAGGCAATCTTCTCCGGCGTGAACGCCCTGTATGAAGATCATCTCTTCCTGCGCAACCTCTTCTCCTTCTTTGACCTTGAACCCCATGTCGCAGTCCCAAAAAATCCCGTGCCTGTCCCCACGCCCATCGGACTGGAGATCCGGTTTACGGACGTCACGTTCACCTACCCCGGTGTTGCGAGACCAGCTATCTCCGGTGTAAATCTCACCCTGCACAAGGGAGAGGTCATTGCCCTTGTCGGAGAGAACGGCGCAGGAAAAAGTACCTTTGTCAAACTCCTGTGCCGGCTGTATGATCCGGTACAGGGTTCGATCACCGTAGATGGACTGGACTTAAAAAAAACCGACCCGGAAGACTGGCGGAGACATACAACTGTCCTGTTCCAGGATTTTGTGCGGTACCATCTCAGCGCCAGGGAAAATATCTGGATCGGAGATGTCAGCCTGCCATCCGATACAGCACGGGTTGAGGAGGCTGCACACCGGGCAGCAACCGATACGGTAATAAGAAAACTCCCGGATGGTTACGATTCCCCGCTAGGGAGGCTCTTCTCCGGCGGGCAGGAGCTGAGCACGGGCGAATGGCAGAAAATTGCCCTTGCACGGGCATTCTTCCGAAATGCAGAGATTGTCATCCTTGACGAACCGGCAAGTTCGCTTGACGCTCTCGCTGAAGCGGAAATTTTCAACCGCTTCCGCGAACTGGTCAAAGGCCGTACGGCGCTCCTTATCAGCCACCGCTTTTCCACCGTGCTCCTTGCGGATTGTATTTATGTTTTCGACCAGGGGAAAATTATCGAACACGGCACCCACGCGGAACTGATGGCACAGAACGGTCACTATGCCGAGATGTTCCGGGCACAGGCAGATTCCTACCGGCAATGACCCCGGTCATGTATCCGGCCAATCTGTATCAGGATATCGCAAAGGAAAGTTTCCCATAAAATATATCGGGATACCACATGGGTTGAACTCTTAAAAATCCCTTTACCGTGCGGCATCCCGTCAATATATTTGCCAGTATTGTTATGGACGGATTGTATTCCGGTCCACTGTACAATGGGATGGTGCAGATCCTTTCTGACCAGTGAAAAGATTGCACTCCGTTGTGCGTTACGGTTCAGCGAAACTTCACGATACGGAACCATCGCCGCAGGTGGGCAAGTGGGATGTCTGCTGGTGAAGTGGATCTCCGGTATTCGTTCATTATAGATGCAGGAGGGACAATTAAACGCCATCCGTACCGGAGTTTCTCATGAATCCCTGACCGTCCCTGGAAAACCATATACTTGCGCGTGAATGCTGAGGTCTGGAGTTTTGGAGAATGTTTCAAAAGCCGCAGCTCCCGCTCATAAGGAATCGGCCACGATGAAAAATTTCCAACTCCGGGCGGCAGTTCACATCCGGTCCAGAGACTGGCAGCAGTAAGTGAGATCTCCATGGATTTTCGGACATGATGCACCACCGACTGCTGACCAATCACCTTCCAGTCATGGGGTGTGGGAATCTCCCTCATAAGCAGGGAGATATCATACATCCAGTCAAGTCGCATCGACCAGTGATGAAAAACATTGTGAAATGTGAGATACAGGAGATGATCGGCATGGCAGAAGGTATCACACGAGAAATTGTTCATACTGATAGTGATCCTCCGTGAAAAAGCATCATCAAGCCACCCTTCCGGGAACAGACCATATGCATCGTCCGCCTCCCAGTGAAGTTCGATAGGCAACCCTTTGCCCGGCGGAGAAAAAGTCTCGTGATGGCTCGCGTACTGAGACCGGTGGAAGATTTTGGCAGGACACCTGTATCCAAGTTTTTCCAGTACTTCCTCAGCAGCAGGGATGTTACGGGGCTGGACAAGCAGGTCAATATCGCTGGACTGCCGGAGTGTTGGTTCCGGGTATACAGTGCGTGCCAGCGCATGGCCTTTTAAGAGAATGACCGGGATCCCGGCCTCCTTCAGCGCATCGGTGACCGACAGGATCTGCCTCCCGGCAAGCAGGTTACGGGCAGTGGCCTTCAGAAAAATCCCGTCCAGGTATTCCATGATTTTCTGTGGTGGCCGGAATTCTTCCGGCCAGGTACGCACATGAAAGGTCATGAGGGGTAAAATCCAGTGCGGTTGCAGCAGGGTAAAAAAATTGTGCCAGTCATCTGGAGAGAGATCCGGAGGTTTGCAGGGAGTATTGCGGATCGCTGCGATCAGGTAGGTAAGATGTGCATCGGAGAGGGAAAGCAATGCATTCTGTGGATCCCCGGCAAGGGGGAGTTCCTTATGGAATTTTCTCAACGCATCAGGAAGGGCAACCGGCGCCGGGTTATTTTTAAAAAAATCTGTTGGGGTTTGCATCTGTTTTCCCTCTCCTGCATCAGAATGATTCCCATGACACTTCATGGTAAACGTAAACAATGGAAATTACCTGACCATTCACAATAGAAATGTGAGAGGCACTTGACATTAATACATGGGATCACGTCATCGGGTACGCTGCAGCGTAATCTGAATGAAATAAGGTGTTTTCCTCAATTGATTTGTATGCCTCAAAAAAGGAATTATCCCCCCACAATAAAAATATTACCATTGTTGCAGTATCTCCGAAAGGAAAATCCATTTTTTTAGAGACGAAATAGTATAGTTTCCACTCCAGTAGTAATTTTTCATTTAGACGTGAGCGATACCTTTTAATACTTTGGATATCCAATGGATATCCT
>Ga0194039_1000615_pt1 | contig 20798 bp, 24 predicted proteins | sample JunL228m_MetaG_FD_148679 | JGI IMG/M metagenome (GOLD analysis project Ga0194039, IMG submission 148679) | Anoxic zone freshwater microbial communities from boreal shield lake in IISD Experimental Lakes Area, Ontario, Canada - Jun2016-L227-8m | ecosystem: Environmental > Aquatic > Freshwater >... | reverse complement strand
AAGCATAACCAATTGGTCGCTGGTTCGATCCCAGCCGGGCCCACCAAATAGAATAGTCGAACTATATTGATATTATCTTTTATTAAATCCGTCTATTGAGGACAAAACTTCCTCAGTTAAATTTATCGCGGAATGTATTTGTTCTAGTATTAGAGCAGCATCTCTTTCGTCGAGAAAAGTACCTGATCTTATTTTTGTATATTTTGTTTTGATATCACCCCGAGTGGAAAATAAAACAATATCTCCACGGAAAACCATGCTAATCTTCTTACTATCTTTGTTGTAATCAATCAATTTCACAATAGTGTCGGGGTCTAATACTTGTAAGATATCAGCACCAACCAAGCCTCTATCACCTTTGTAATTGATATGAAAGAGTCGATTGAATTCAGAAGATTCAGTAGTAATAACCTTTGTGCTTAGGGCAGTTTCTGCTTTTGTGAAGCTAGTCTGGGGAATTAGGGAGAAATCAGTCGTAACTGGCTTTGAGAGTTTATAACCATAAACTAAATTCTGGTATGTCTGCGATGTCTTGCCTTGGCTAACAGTATAGTTAAAACGTCCTAGCCAAAAATTTCTTTCCGTATCATCGAATAGCCCCCAAAATTGATTGTCGATGTACTGGTTCTCATTGCCCAAATCAAATATTTCTGGGTAGGTCTCTTTCAGATTTTTCCATTTCGAACGGTTTTTGTCTGGGTCGTATAGCCAATTAAAACGATCTGCGACACTTAGATTCAATAAATCTTTCTGTAGCTCCTTGATTGAGTATAGATATATAGAAACTGGGACTATGGCGCAGATCAATGGTACAACAACGGCGTCTGTGCTTAGTGCATCTCCAGACTTCTGCTTCGCATAAAAATAAATGAGTTCAATTAGGGCAAAAATAACTATTCCGAGCAAGGACAATAAAAACACATTTCTTTTGATAGCACTGGGGTTGCTTTTGATCTTGCTAAATTTTTTTTCGAGTTTCCCGTTTCTTGTGGAAATATCTTCCAAATCAAGCGGGCTAATGTTGGAGCCCAAAGGGTCCCAAAAAGTTTCAGTTTTTTTGTTTGTGATTGCTTGAACTGGTTCTGTTTTTTCGGATTTCATATACCGATTTTATCACCTATAGAAAATGAGTTCTACGAATCTTTATAATTTTACGTTTTTGGTTATGGTGGCATAGTCCGGAATTTGTTTTTGAAATAATTGCTGAATAGTATTTAGGTTTCCAGCAAAGGTTCCTTGTTTGCCGCCACTAGCAAATAGGCTAGAAGTAGTGCAAGTTGATGACCAGAGCTTGTCTGGCATTGAGGGGATATCGGTTGATTCAAAATAATATCGATTTCCCAAAGGACAGATTCCTGCGGAACTTGCTGTAGAATTGGCTCTTTTTTTTGCAAATCCAGCCACTTGTAGTGAAGCTAGCAAAGGTTCGTAGGCCTCAACGGTGTTGTCATAAGCCTTTGAATTAATTGGAGTATATTGATAACCACTCAAAACTTCAATTAGTCGGCTATCTTTTGAAACAGTTATTTTTATAGCCCGGTGGGATTCGTTACCGTTTATTTGGCCATCTACCATATAGCTGACAGCCGCGGGGCTATTCGCGTATTCGTTTATCAGGATGGGCTTTACAGTCTCTACTTGCTTGGCTTTGGTTCTCGATAATGAGACATAAACAAAAAGGCCAAGAAGCAATAATATTGCTACGGCAATTGGAATCAAAAGTTTTTTATCAAATTTATTCATTTAGAACAATGATAATACTATAAAAACGGCTAAATGTCAAGTTTTTCTAATAATCTCGCCAATGGTCTCCATTTGTTTTAGAATGAAAGCAAGGAGAAGATATGTGTTTAGCAATTCCGATGGAACTTATTAGGATAGAAAATGAATGGGGATTTATTGAGCATGATGGTCATGAACACAAGGTTTCCCTGTCTCTTATTGATAAGCCCAAGACAGGCGACTGGCTTCTGGCCCATGGAGATCTGGCTGTTAGTCGGATTGAGGCAAACGAGGCCGCTCGAATATTATCTCTAATTGCCCAGAGCGGTCACAATCATGCTCACTCACATTAATTAAATATGTGTCTAACCATCCCCGGTAAAATAAAATCAATCAATCAAGGTCTAGCTATAGTCGAAAACGGCAATAGGCGAGACGAAGTTAATATAGAGCTGATCTCTGATGCAAAAATTGGGGATTGGGTTTTGCATGCCACAAATCTGGCAATACATAAAATTGATGAGAGAGAAGCTCAAGAGATAATTAGCCTCTTGGAAGAAAAATATCCCAAGGTTGATACTGATAAACTACCTGAAAAATTCAAGAAAATCATTGTTAAGGTAAGGGTAAGAAAAGAAGAATTAACAAAATCAGAGATTAGATATTTACTTTCTCTCTCAGAAAAAGACGGAACGGAAACACTTTATGCGGAAGCCAATACCTTAAGGAAAGATGTTTTAGAAGATTTTGTCTGTATCCATGGTATTATCGAGTTTTCAAATTACTGCAGAAACGATTGTCTTTATTGCGGTATCCGTAAGGATGCCAAAGTGAGGAGATATAGGATGACCAAAAATGAAATTATTGAATCTGTGAGAATATCAGTTGAGGATGAAGGTTATAAATTAATAGTTTTGCAAAGCGGTGAAGATTATTCATATACTGACTCAGATTTAATTGAGATAATTCGCGAAATAAAAAATAAATTTAAGGTTTTTGTATTTATATCAGTCGGAGAGAGGGATAAGGAATTTTATTCTAAAGCTCGCGAAGCAGGTGCAAGCGGTTCGCTTTTCCGTTTTGAGACATCAAACAAAGCTCTATATAAAAGATTGCATCCAGACCATTCACTAGAGGAGAGGTTGGCCTGCTTACAGGATCAGCTAGATTGCAAATATTACTTGGCATCAGGAGGAATGATTGGATTACCAGGTCAAACTGAAGCTGATTTAGCGGATGATTTACTTTTAGTAAAAAAACTTAGTATTCCAATGCTTTCGGCGGGACCATATTTGGAGGCTAAAGGAACACCGCTAGCCCGAGAAAGCTTGCGCAAGGTTGAACCTTGTGCAGATTCGGATCGAGAAGAAAAACTTAGATTAGCCCTAAATTATATAGCAGTAGCAAGACTGATGATGCCGGAGATAAAAATACCAGTCACCACTGCGCTGGAAACCCTTGATAATGAAAATGGTAGACACCGAGGTCTTTTGGCGGGAGCCAATGCCCTGATGTTTAATATTACACCAGAAAAATATCGTGAAGATTATGGCATTTATGATCATAAATATATAGAACGAGAAAAAGTTTGGCAGAAATATGGCCTTTTCAAAGGTGAAGAGAGCTGGGAGATGATCGAGGACAAACTACAAATCAATTAACAATTAATTTCTTGTTTCGAAAGAGCAATGCTTAGTAAACCGTTTTTGTTACACCTTTACACATTAAAGGGATTTCACATTTATTCTTGCCATTAATCGACGGCATACAATCAACGTATTTGGGGCAGTTTATCCTCGAAAGATACAGGTATGCGAGAAAAGCAACAGTTATTAAGCAAACTACTAAAATACCGAAAATCATAACTTTATTTTTTTTCATTAACGACCTTTCTTTAACTAATATTTAATGGACTGCACAGGTGATACAGGGATCATAAGCACGGATAAGCATCTCAATCTCTCGATAAAGCTTTTCTGAAGACAATTCCTTGTGTTTTTTCATTAACTCGTCCGCATCTTCTTCTAGATTTACCAAGTTTTGGACTGTCGGAGTTACAATGTCGTAAAGCTGAATAACTCCATCAGAATCAAGTTTGATGCCATGATACAATGTTCCTCTTGGAGCCTCAACTACACCCACACCTTGGCCAGCCTTAATTTGATAGGGGACTTTATTTATCGATTTCTTGTCTGATAGAAACTTATCAATTTCTATTATCGATTCCTCGATAAGATTAACGATCTCGATTGCTTGGGCGATATTATTATGGAAAGAATTGTAGGTGGGAAAATCCTTCTGCCAGATTCTTTTATAAGCATAGGCGGCTTTTGGGTGGAGATTCTCTGCATCTATCGACAATCTGGCCAAAGATCCAACCATAAATCCATGGCCATCTCTCTGGCCGTATTTTGCAGGAGAACCGTTCCGCACCTCTTCTTTGAAGGCATAAGCATAATTTTCAATCGGTGTTTTAAATTTATTACTAGAGATAATTTCGTTTCCTTCGTAGTATGAAACTTTGTTTTCTTTTGTTGTTGCCAAATATTCTGTCTCTCGATTAAGTGTTGGGTATTTGAAACTCGCAAAAAGGTCAACTGCCTCTAGCGCCTTTGGCAAATGATTTTTTAGCGCTGTTTGAAGTTTTCTTAGTTCCTCGTTTGTGGGTACTGTGAGAAAACCACCAACGGTTGGAGTCGTCGGATGGACCGAGCGTCCGCCGATTACTTCTACCAGAGAATCACCAACCTTTTTGATGCCAAGAGCCAGATCAAAAATTTCTGGATTTTTTTGATGGAGCTCAATGGCATTGACTACATGAAGATAGTCAGGCAGAGCGAGAAAAAACAAATGAAGTGCGTGAGATTGAATAATCTGTCCAGCCAGCAAAGCTTTCCGGAGTGAAATAATGGTAGGAGAAACCTCGACGCCAAAAGCAGACTCAATGGCCTTAATTGAAGCAAGAGTATGAGCAGTGGGGCAGACTCCACAGATACGGGCTGTGATAAATGGAGCATCCAGGTAGTTGTGGCCAACGACTAGCTTCTCAAAAAGTCTTTCACCCTCATCAATGCTCAGATTTGCTTTACCGGCCTTGTAGTCAAGCTTAAGTTTTCCGTGACCTTCAATCTTGCATATATAATGGCCTAACACTGATTCTTTCATTTTTGCTCCTCATTTGGGTATAACGCCTTAAATTCATCTTGATTCGAAAAGAAAGTTTTTAATAATGATTTTGTTTTATCTCGACCGAACTTTTCTTCTAAATGGAGTTTGAATGCACGGTGGTTTCCACCACGGAGGGCACCAAAACAGCCCCAACACCGAAGTCCTCGACTTGGACAAGCGGCTTGGCAGCCACCTTTGGTTACTGGGCCCAAACAGGGCTCACCTTCCAAAAACAAACAGACGTTCTCTTTCACTTTACATTCTAAGCAGACGGGTGCTCTAGTTTCTTCTGGCTTTTTTAGCATCACCAGAGAGCTTAGAAAATTCTCTAATTCGTTTTGGTTTATTGGACAACCGGGCAGATGAATATCGACATCTATATAATAGGAAAGTGGTCTTGGCGGCTTGCTCTGTGTCTTGTAATCCTTGCCATATATCTCTTCAATTCCCTTATGCCAGTCCTTGTCATTTAGTGATGATTGGATACCACCTAGCTCAGCACAGCTACCGAGGGAGACAACTAGTCGGGATGTGGCTCGAGCTTGCTTGGCGGCTTCGATATCATTCTCTGTAATCGGGCTACCTTCAATGAAGGTAATATCGAAGGGACCGAGGTCTTTTGTGTGTGAGGCAAAACGCCAATTTGCAATATCAGTTTGCTCTGCAATCCTCGCAATTTTTTCGCGTAAGTTTATAAATTCAAGTTCACAACCCTCGCAGTCAGTCAGATCAAATATGGCAATTTTTAGTTTTTTCATAGGAATGCTTCCCAATTATTTTTTAGTTCAGCCCAAGAAAAGGTGGGTCCATCTAGGCAAACATATTTCTCGCCACAGGTGCAGTGCTGGCATTTACCAAGTCCACATTTCATTCTACGCTCTAACATTAGGTAAATATTCTCATCTTTGAGGCCAATCAATTTTAGCTCTTTGATGGAGGGGCCGAACATGACTGGCGGCCCACAAAGGACGGCGATCGCTTCGCTGCCAGGATTTGCTTCTTTTAGCAATCTCGTGACTAATCCCTGATGGTCAGACCAACCCTTGTCAGCAGTATCGACGGTCAATAGGACTTTGGCAAATTTCTGCCAATTAGCCAAATCTGCCTTATAAATAAAGTCCTCCGGGGTTTTGGCGCCAACCAATATTTTTAATTCACCCACGTTTTTAGGCTCATATTCAAAAGTTTTTATTAAAGACCGAAGAGGCGCGAGGCCGATTCCTCCAGCGATTATTACTACTTCCTTCCCAGCCATTTTGGCTAAATCGAAAGAGTTACCAAATGGACCCCGCACAAAAACCGTCTCACCTACCTTCAAACGATGTAGTGCTTGAGTATTATTACCGACACTCCTTATGGCGACTTCTATCTGAGGAAGATCTGAAACAGCACTGGTGATGGTCAAGACCGATTCGCCATAGCCAAGAACGGAGAGAAAGACAAACTGGCCTGGCTTAAAGGTGAAGTCTCTTGCTAGCTTTGGGTCAGCAAAGCCTAGCTTCAAAGACTTAACCATTGGGGCAAGTCCGGTTGTTCTAGTAACCTTCATCTGGAATGGCATAGTATTATTTGCGTTCATCTTTGATCAATTCCTTTAATACTTCTCGATAATTTATTTTCGCAGGGCAATAAGTGATACATCTGCCACAATCTATACAGCCAGGGAAGCCATATTCACGGGACATACGGACAAATTTGTGATAATACCAATTGTAGATTCGATCCTTTGTCTTCGGTCTGAAATTATGAAAAGTTACTTTATCAAAGTCAGGAAGCATACAAGAATCCCACTTTCGGTTGCGACAGCCAGAGCAATCTTTTTCGATATCTTTGGTAATCTCAAAATTATCTTCCGTTTCAAAACAATAACAGAGGGGGCAAACATAGCTACAAATCCCGCAATTAAAACAGGTCTCAGCGAGTCGATCCCAGACAGGATGTTCACGTGAATTTTCTACAATCTCGTCTAATCGAGGGTGATGGGTTATTTCGTCGGGCATATGCCTGGTTGAGATCGTTCCAACATCACCTTTGTGTGAGAATAACTTACTCTTTATTATTTTTTCGCCAAAACTGCCATAAGGGAAGACGAAGTAATTATTCTTATCTACTCGCTGTAGATAGAGATCGCAGTTTATGTTATTTGAGGGTGCGAGACTATCTATCACAACTAGCTTAACGTTTTTTCTCTTCTCAAAATAGGTTTCATCAAGTAGCGGCGTAGTCATTGTCTTGTCCAAATAAAAAAGACCCTCAGCATCCTTACGATTCACGCCCAAAACAATTATTTCTTTGTCCCGCCTTTCTTTTAACTTATTTCGCTCAAAAGAAAACACGACTTCCTTCCCTGGGAAGACAAACTTTTTTGGGGGAATCATCGAACTAGAGTTATTGAGCGATAAATTTTTTGAGGACGAGATCTGTTTATATATTACATCAGAACTGTTTTTGTCTTTTACCGGTCCAAAAACTGGCCATTTTTCAGATAGCTCTGCAATCAACTTTGTAAGATCTTTTTGGTGTAGGATTAGGCTCATTCTCTATCCATTTATTCATCAACAATTATACATAAAATCATTGATTGTGACAACATAACCTTTGGGGTATTGACAATCAAAGTATGAGAGTGCTAATATATGTTAGCACTCAGCTAATACGAGTGCTAATCATGAGGAACAGATGAACCCTCGATTGGAAACAATATTAGAAGCGATTATTCGTGAGTACATTGAAACAGCCGAGCCGGTTGGGTCGTTAACTTTGTCAGAAAAGTACGATTTTATGTGTTCTCCAGCAACTATTCGAGCTTGTATGGTGATATTAGATGAAAAAGGTTATATTTTTCAGCCCCATACTTCAGCTGGGCGGATACCGACGGAGAAAGGTTATCGATACTTTGTCGACCTTGTTGAAGGTCAGAAGGAAGCCTTACAAGGGCGCGAAGAGAAGATGATCCAGAGACGCCTAGCGCAACAAAACGCTCGGATGGAACGGGTTGCTGATTTGGCGGCCTTAACTCTGGCAGATATGACAGGTAATGTCGGTATCGTTGGCCTTAGTGATAGCGTTTTCTCCCATGGCCTTTCTAACCTTTTTAGACAGCCTGAATTTATTCTCGATCCGACGAATGTTCTCGGTGTGGCTGAAGTTTTGGATAATCTAGATTCGTTAATTCGAGAGATTCCACAAGTCGCAAATACGACTGTCTATATTGGGAGCGAGTCACCGATTGGCAAATCGTCTGGCTGTTCGCTCGTTGTTGCAGGGTTTGTGAGACCTCACGAAGCTGAAGGTTATCTGGTAGTGTTGGGGCCAACGAGAATGTTTTATCCACGAACGATAGCAATTATTGATGAAGTAAAAAGCTTATTGGAAACGGTGGCATAAGAGGAGCAAAGATGAAGGAAAAAAACAAGAAAAAGACAGAATATATCGAACAAGAGTTTGAGGAAATAAAAGCCTTATTACAGCGAACCCAGGCTGATTTTACTAATCATCGACGTCGAGTCGAGGACGACAAGTCAAATTTTGTAAAAATGGCTTCTGCTGATGTCGTTAGCCAAATTCTACCGGTTTTAGATAATTTTGCCTTAGCCGCAGAACATGTGCCTCAGGGGCTCGAAAATGATAACTGGGTGCTAGGAATACAAGCGATCGAAAAACAGCTAGAACAGACATTGTTTGCAAACGGACTAGACCGGATCAACTCGACAGGATTACAGTTTGATCCCAATCTGCATGAGGCGATATCGGAAGTTTCAGATAAAAAGATAAAAGATAATGAGATTATTAGTGAGAGCATGGCCGGATATTTATTAAATGGCAAATTGCTACGTCCGGCAAAAGTAATTGTTAACCATATTATAAAATAAAGGGAAGCCCCAAGGGGCTCCGAAAGGAGAAAAATGGGAAAAATTATAGGAATTGATCTAGGTACAACAAATTCAGCCATGGCGGTAATGGAGGGTGGTGAGCCCAAAGTTATTCCAAATGCCGAAGGCAACAGAACCACGCCATCAATTGTGGCGATGGGTAAAAATGGTGAGAGGCTAGTTGGCCAAGTCGCAAAACGACAGGCCGTCATTAACTATGAAAACACAATCTTTTCAGTTAAAAGGTTGATTGGTCGAAGCTTCGATGATAAAGAAGTTCAAAAAGATATTGCATTAGTGCCTTACAAGATTGTCAAAAACGGAACTGGCGTCAGCGTCACCATGGATGGCAAGGATTACAGCCCGGCTGAAGTGTCAGCGATGATCTTGTCAAAACTAAAGACAGACGCCGAAAGCTATCTGGGAGAAAAAGTTACGGAGGCAGTGATTACTGTCCCAGCATATTTTAACGACTCCCAGAGACAAGCAACCAAAGATGCCGGCAAAATCGCTGGTCTAGAAGTCAAAAGGATTATAAACGAGCCGACTGCGGCCGCTCTGGCATACGGTCTAGATAAAAAGAAGGAAGAAAAGATTGCTGTCTATGATCTAGGTGGTGGTACATTTGATATCTCCATCTTAGAGCTAGGTGACGGAGTCTTTGAAGTAAAATCAACCAACGGTGATACTCACCTGGGTGGTGATGACTTTGATCAAAAAATCATTGACTGGCTGGCTGATGAGTTTAAAAAAGAGCAGGGAGTCGACCTAAAATCTGACACAGCCGCCTTGCAAAGGCTCAAAGAAGCCGCCGAAAAAGCCAAGATTGAGCTTTCTAGCACAAACGAGACTGAGATTAATATCCCATTTGTGACCGCTGATAGCTCTGGGCCAAAACATCTAGTATACAAAATGACTCGCTCGAAGCTCGAAGGGATTGTCGAGGAGTTAGTCAAAAACACGATCAAGCCGTGTGAAACAGCGCTAAAGGATGCTGGCTTGAAGGTCGGAGATATCAACGAAGTTATCTTAGTTGGTGGCATGACTAGAATGCCAATTGTCCAAAAGATTGTCAAAGAATTCTTTGCTAAAGAGCCTTTAAAGGGCGTGAACCCCGACGAGGTTGTGGCCATCGGTGCCGCCATTCAGGGCGGAGTCCTTGGTGGAGAAGTAAAGGACGTACTACTACTGGATGTTACTCCCTTATCCTTAGGCATAGAAACACTGGGTGGGGTATCGACTCGTTTGATCGAGAAAAATACGACTATTCCTACGAGTGCATCGCAAGTATTTTCAACGGCCGCAGACAATCAAACTTCAGTTGAAATCCATGTTCTCCAAGGCGAACGTGAATTTGCCGCTGACAACAAAACCTTGGGCAAATTTATTCTCGATGGGATCCCGCCAGCACCAAGGGGCATTCCTCAGGTAGAGGTAACCTTTGATATTGATGCGAACGGGATTGTTCATGTTACAGCCAAGGATAAAGCGACTGGTAAAGAGCAGAAGATAACCATTACGGCATCTAGCGGTCTATCAGACGAAGAAATTGAGAGAATGAAAAAGGAAGCCGAATCTCATGCTGAGGACGACAAGAAACGTAAGGAATTGATAGATCTTAAAAATATGGCAGATGCGCTTGCCTACACTGCTGAAAAAACCTTGAAAGAGGCAGGAGATAAGGCCAAGGAGGAAGACAAAAAAGACGTCGAGGCCAAAGTCGAGGAACTAAAGAAAGTCAAGGACGGCGAAGACAAAGAAGCAATTCAGAAGGCTTATGATGCTCTTAGCGAGTCAATCCAAAAGGTTGGTGCGGCGATGTATAGCCAACCCGATGAAGGAGCCAAGGCTGGAGAGGAAACGCCTTCGGAGGAGTCCAAAAAAGAAGATGAGCCAGTAGAGGGTGAAGTTGTAGATGATTCGAAAAAAGACGAAGAAACAAAATAACCAATAAGGTATGTTAGGGGGTGGCAACTCGCCGCCCCTTGCGCTATATATATGGCTGACAAACGAGATTATTATGAGGCATTAGGTGTATCCAAAAACGCCACTAACGATGAGTTGAAAAAAGCTTACCGTAAGTTGGCGTTGAAATATCATCCAGACAAGGGTGGCTCCAAGGAAGATGAAACAAAATTCAAAGAAATAAACGAAGCTTATTCAGTTCTATCAGACGGAGAAAAGCGTAAAGCCTATGATCAGTTTGGCCATTCGGGGCCATATGGATCCGGAGCTAGCAATGGAGGCTTTAACCAGCAGTATCAGCAGTATGGCGGTTTCAACGGTCAAAACGTCAACATTGACTTCGGTGACCTGGGCGGGTTCGGGGATATATTTGAAACGTTTTTTGGCGGCGGCAAAGCTGGCTCAAAAAGGAAAAAACGAGGAGCTGACATCGAGGCAGAGATCAGATTAGATTTTTCTGAAGCAGTTTTTGGTGTCGAAAAAGATTTCAAATTACTGAAAATGAACCAATGCGATCGTTGTAAGGGCGAAGGCTCAGATCCTGGAACGAGCCAAAAGACATGCCCTACCTGTCATGGAAATGGCCAGGTTTCAACCCAAGCCAGAACTGTCTTTGGCACATTTGCTCAAACCGCAGTCTGTCCAGAGTGCCAAGGTGTCGGTAAGGTACCTGAGAAAAAATGCTCCAAATGTGATGGCAAGGGGAGGACCAAAGAGCAAGTCAGTGTGAAGGTGAAAATACCGGCCGGAATAGACAATGGCCAAAGCATTCGTCTGGACGGGAAAGGCGAAGCGGCCGAAAAAGGCGGGACTCCGGGTGATTTATATCTTCACGTTCGGGTTAATACCGATAAAAGGTTTGAAAGGAATGGTTTTAATATTTTGAGCGAAGCTGAAATTACCTTTCCGCAGGCAGCCCTCGGCACGACAGTCGAAGTCGAGACAATTGATGGGAATGTAAAATTAAAAATTCCAGCCGGGACTCAGAGTGGTAGAATGTTCAAACTTTCAGAAAGAGGTGTGCCTCGGATTAACTCCAGAAATCGAGGCTATCATTTGGTGACTGTTATCGTTAAGACTCCAACGAGCTTATCGCGTAAACAAAAAAAGCTTTTAGAGGAGTTTGACGAAGGTAAGGGCTGGTTTTGATAGTTTTAGCATGGACTTAAATAAAGAGAACTTTCTGAAACTTTATAATAATACTAATATGCTATATTAACTTCCTTTTTAAGTTGTAGTACTCAAACCAAGTTAAGACTATGACGATTATATCTAGCAAGGTTAAGATTAATAACCAAGATGAGTGGCTATAAGAAAACTGATATAACTGATATACACCGAAGGCTCCAAACGCAATCATCGTCACAGGATAAGCCCAAAGCTTACGTTTTAACAACATGATGACGAGAAATACTTTTACAAGGCCATGGAGCAGAAGTAGGGCAATTGTAAAATTTAGGGCTGAAATCGACAAGGTATTCGCTAGGTGAAATAGATAATTTGCAATAATATCATTAGGGTCCTCTACCAATTCTTTTCTGGTGACAGTTAATAGGATTTGGTCAATTTTACCTAGTGGTAAAAACAATAAAACTAAACCGCCAATAATCTCTAATAAACCATCTATGCCTTTTAGTAATATCCCTATTTCAAAACCGTCGTGGATTAGTCGTATTTCTTTTTTGCTTTCCTTTATTTCCATGAATAAATTCTACCATAAAGAGCCTACATTTATTATTCGGAACAGTTAAAATGCTTACGACGAAAGGCTTACTGATCATATTTCGTTTTTTCTCTCCAGCTTCTTTGCTGTACTGATGAGTTCATGAATAGGACGAAAGGAAAACACTCTATTGACGTCGGTTTTTTGTCATTCTATAATCAAAGTTAGTACTTCAAAAAGTGAGGGTCATGACTCCATCCTGGGATTTATTCATTATATTGTTCTTCGTGATCATGACCGTGTATGGTCTATTGTTAGGCCGCGGTCGTGTCTTTAATATTTTGATAAATACTTACGTGGGGTATGTAATTGCGACAGAACTAGGTAGTCTCGTACTAGATTATGCCGTCAAAGCCTCAAGTATATCTCATTCTGTGAGTATCTCAATCTTTGGGGTGAAGGTATTGCTCTTTGCCGCGACGATATTCATCCTAACGATGAAATCTGAGCTCTCCGGAGCGAACGATAATTCATCAGTGAGCAGTGTTTACACTGCTGGATATGGCTTTCTCGCGGCAGGCTTGATGATTACTAGTGTTATTAGCTTCATGCCCACCACTGATCGGATAAACTTTTTTCATAATAGCAATCTAGCGGCTCAAATATATGGATATAGAGCCTTGTGGCTAATTGGCCCAATCGTAATAATTTTGTTAACCAGCGTTTTAGGAAGACTATTCAGGCGATAGAAGGATAGTAAAACACAAATAAAAAGACCCCCGAAAAGGGGGTCATTTTTTTATATGGATGGCTCGGTGGGGATCGCAGACGTGCCTGCTGATCACCGCTATCAAATGAATCGGCTTTATTTCAGAATTTTATTTGAGGGTGCAAAGCTGTCAGTATTAGTTCAATCATTTGTTCATTTTCGTGTGTTCTCATCCCACCATCAAAAAACTCCATCTGTTGATGGAGAATTTTTTGGAGGGCTCGGTGGGGATCGAACCCACGACCAGTTGCTTAAAAGGCAATTGCTCTACCACTGAGCTACGAGCCCAAACAAGTACAAAACGAAAATATTATAGCGAATTTTCCTTCACCAGTCAACGTGGGAATAAGCTATGCTATAATATTTTTATGAATTCAAAATTGCTTTGGCGCATCTTAATTTTATTTGTAGCCGCTTTCCTAATATTTTCTTTGGGTAAAAACCTTTATCAGAACTGGAAGATCAATCAGGAAGTTGAAAAACTTAAAGTAGAGATTAGTGACTTGAGAAAAGCCAACGACACTTTTACAGAAAAGCTTTTATATTACCAAAGCCAGTCATATCGGGAAAAAATTGCGAGAGAACGATTTGGCTTGCAGAAACCAGGTGAAGAGGTGGTTGTAATAGTGCCAGAGGCTAGGCCTAAGATAGTAGAAGAAAAACCTGTAGATAAAACACCTAACTACCAGAAGTGGTGGAATTACTTCTTCGGGGTTGATAAATAGCACTTAAAATGCTACAATTTTGCATGCTTACGACGCGGGGTGGAGCAGTGGCAGCTCGCGTGGCTCATAACCACGAGGTCGAAGGTTCGAGTCCTTCCCCCGCTACCAAAATGATATCGTTACTTATAATATATACCGCTGACGTGGCTGTGTAGCTCAGGGGTAGAGCAGCAGACTCATAAGCTGTTGGTCGGTGGTTCAAATCCACCCACAGCCACCAAAATAGACCTAGACAGGGTCTTTTTTATTTACTATTTGTTGATTAATAATGTTGTAATATAGGTATTTATTGCAAAAATAGCAGTCAAATGCGGGCTAAAATATTTGTAATTTGGATGCTTTGTTTTTTACTTGGAGCTCTGTTTGCTCCATTTTTTTGAGGTTGACCCAGCTTGTTTGGGGCCAGGAAAGCGCACTTTTACTGGAGATTTAGAAAAAGAGGCTCAGTCAGCTCTAATATCACAAAATTTACACTCAGACCTTTTAAAAGTGCCGCATCATTGTAGTTCGAATGCTCTCGATCCTCGCTTGGTCACAGCCGTTTCTCCCAAATATGTTCTGATTTCAGTTGGAAAGGACAACAAGTTTGGCCATCCAGATAAAAGCTGTCTAAATCTGCTCAAAAGCGTTCAAATATTTCGTACGGACTATGATGGTGACGTCACATTTATGATGACACAGAATAGGCTCCTGCCTCTCAAAAATTGATTTTGTCCTAATTCGAGGCTATAATTTTGATATTGTTATATTATCTAAACTCAAAAAAAGTTAGAAAAGTGATGAGGTAATCTATGTCAGGACACTCTAAATGGGCTGGGATCAAGCACAAAAAGGCTATTATTGATGCAAAAAAAGGCAAAGAATTTACCAAGGTTGCCAATATGATTACTATTGCTGCCAAAGAAGGCGGCAATGACCCCAAGATGAACTTTTCACTGCGTCTGGCGATAGATAAAGCCAAAGCAGTCAATATGCCGGCTACAAACGTAGAGAGAGCTATCAAGCGGGGTATGGGCGAGCTAGGAGGGGTCGCTCCAGAAGAATTAATTTATGAAGGATACGGGTCAGCTGGCGTAGCGGTTTTACTCGAAGTTATGACCGACAATCGGAATCGAACAGCTTCAGAGGTGAGGAGTATATTCTCAAAACATGGTGGGAATATGGCAGACGCCGGAGCGGTTGCTTATATATTTGAAGAGAAAGGACGAATCAGCATAAGCCTGGATCAACAGAAGATAGATAGGGAAGCATTGGAGCTAGCGATTGTTGAATCGGGGGCAGATGATTATGAACAAGACGGAAACGATTTTATTATTTATACAAAAAAGATAAATCTTCAAAATGTTTTAGAGAATCTCGAAGAAAACAGTATCATTGTCAGTGACTCTGAAATAACCTACATTCCCAAAAACGAGATTACCATTTCAGACGCAGAAATCGCCAAAAAGATAATAAAGTTGGTTGATGCACTTGAAGAAATAGAAGACGTGACAGCCGTCCACGCGAATTTTGATATTTCGGAAGAGATTCTGGAGAAGATCTAGAAATGATGGTCATCAGTCATGAAATTGTTGGTGGTGTGATTGGCCAACAACTAGGAAATCCGTACTTAGCTTATATATTGGCTTTTATCTCACACCTTGTATTAGATAAAATTCCCCATTATTTTCCAAAAGAAGAGAAAAACAAAGCCACCTTTATGGTCATTGAGATTATTATCGCTTGTGGGTTAATTTTACTTTTCTACAGACAAGGATTTGGGCTAGATGATGTGAGCTTCTGGGCCGGACTTGCGGGGGGAGTGACGATGGACGTCCTATTTGTTGGCATTCCGGCGCTAAAAAAATCAAAAATAGGCGTTTGGCACAGCTCTCGCCAAACACATATCGGTAAGCCGATCTATCTAACAATAGACGCTGTTTTTGTTATAGGCGGCCTCTATATATTGGGAGTTCTATAGTGATATATTTGGGCATTGATCCTGGTACCGCCACGACAGGCTATGGCGTCATAGATGAAGAAAAAGGCCAAATCAAGTTGATTGATTACGGATGTATATTAACTTCTTCCAAGCTTTCTATGGATGTGAGGCTAGAAGAAATCAGTGATAAACTAGCCGAGATAATAGTAAAATACCAGCCATTTGAGGTTGCTGTCGAAGAATTATTTTTTACCAATAATGCCAAGACGGCTATTGCTGTCGGTCAGGCTAGGGGAGTGATCCTATTAACGGCCAAGCAAAACCACTGTGCCATCGCTGAGTACACACCGCTCCAGGTCAAAAATGCGATTTGCGGCTATGGTGGGGCGGACAAAAAACAAGTTCAGAAAATGGTTCAGATGCTTCTAAGGCTAGATGAAATACCCAAACCGGATGATGCAGCCGATGCGCTCGCGATTGCTATCTGTCATTCTGCTTCGAGAAAAATAAATAGTTTAAGATAGTTTGTCTACTTTAAATTTCAAATTATTGGGCTTACAATAACGATATGATTGGATATTTAAGTGGCAAGATACAATTAGTTCGTGAGAACAGTATTATTCTAAGCGCCAATGGCGTTGGGTATAAGGTATCTATTGGTTCCGATTTGATTTCTAGGTTACACCTAGGAGAAGAGGCAGAACTTTATATTTACACCCAAGTTCGAGAGGATATCTTGGCTTTGTATGGATTTGAAAGTGCCGATGAGCTAGATTTCTTTGAGTTGTTGATAGGTGTTTCGGGAATTGGCCCCAAAGCAGCCCTAGGTATATTATCAGTTGCGCCGATGGAAAAGATTCGATTATCGATAGTGAGCCAAGACCCAACTTTGCTATCAAGTGTTTCCGGAATTGGCAAAAAGACCGCTGAGAAAGTCGTCATTGAGCTCAAAAATAAAGTTGGAGCGACTGGCAGTATTTTTGATCATAAAGAAAACAAGGCAGAAGATGTTTATGGAGCTTTGCTTCAGCTTGGTTTTAAGCCTCATGAAGCTAGTTCGGCTTTGGCCGATATTCCTGATGGGTGCACGACAACTGAAGAGAGATTGAAATATTGTTTGAGCAAGTTGAATAAAGGATAAAATGGATTTAGACAAAGATCATATTCTAGATAGTGAAGAATTTGTTGAGGAGAAAAAATTTGAAGAAGCGCTAAGACCTTCAAAATTTAGTGAATATATTGGTCAAGAAAAAGCCAAGGAAGGCTTGAAAATTGCGATTGGTGCGGCAAAGAGCAGGAAAGAGCCTATCGATCATGTTTTGATCTACGGTCCTCCAGGACTCGGCAAAACCACCCTGGCAAACGTTATATCCCATGAGGTAAACACCAATATTCGGACAACGAGTGGTCCAGCCATAGAAAGAGCTGGCGATCTCGCTTCTATCCTGACCAACCTTCAAGAGAACGACATCTTGTTTATTGACGAGATCCATCGTCTGAATCGGGTGGTTGAGGAAGTTCTCTACCCAGCTATGGAAGATTTTGTTCTCGATATCGTCATTGGCAAGGGTCCAGCGGCTCGTTCGATCCGATTGGATTTACCCAAATTTACTCTAATTGGAGCGACAACCCGAGTCGGGCTGATCTCGTCACCGCTTCGAGATAGATTCGGTCTTGTTTACAACCTAGACTTTTATAACTCAGAGGAGATTGATAAAATTGTCAATCGTTCAGCCAAAATCTTGGGCGTAAAAATTGATCATAACGGGGCAAAAGAGATTGCAACGAGGGCAAGAAAAACACCAAGAATTGCTAACCGACTCTTGAAGCGTGTTCGCGATTATGCTCAAGTCAAAGCCAATGGTGAAATAACAGAGGATATCGCCAGACAGTCTCTGGATATGTTGGAGGTAGATAGTCTAGGTCTAGATAACACCGACCGCAGACTTTTGAAAACGATTATTGATAATTTTGGCGGTGGCCCTGTTGGCCTATCGACTCTTTCTGCCGCCACCAGCGAAGAGATTGATACTATAGAAGATGTTTATGAGCCCTATCTAATTCGAATTGGTTTTCTGGAGAGGACACCGCGGGGGCGAAAGGTCACAAATCATGCCTATAAACATCTTGGTTATCAGGGAAAAACCCAAGATCAACTTTTATAATGACAAAGTTACTTTTACACACTTGTTGTGGGCCTTGCTTTTTGGGGGTATACGAAGATATTCAAAATAAATTTGAGATAACGAACTTATTTTATAATCCCAATATTCAGCCAAAAGATGAATATTTAAAAAGGTTGAAAAATTTAAAGATTGTTACAAGGGACAAAAGCAACGATATCCTCGAATTAGAATACATTCCAGCGGAACATATGAGGGCAATTGCAGGATCGGAGGGTGAATTCCCGGCTAGATGTCTAAAATGTTATGAATTGAGATTAAGGCGGACGGCAGAAACGGCAAAAAAACTTAGTTTTAATATGTTCTCTACGACCTTACTGGTTAGCCCTTACCAAAAACATGAGGATTTAAAGGAGATTGGCATAAAAGTAGCGACAGAGGTAGGAGTTGAATTTTATTACACTGATTGGCGTCCATATTTTAGAGAAGGGCAGAGAAGAGCCAAAGCGCTTGATGTCTATCGGCAAAAGTACTGCGGCTGTGTTTGGTCAGAAATTGAATCTAGAAAATCGTCTACCTGAATGCTAAGATAAAACAAATGGCAATATTTTTAGTAATTTATGGGATATTTTTACTCATCTGGTTAATCTGGTCTTTGATTATTAGCTATCATTTTTATAAATTTAGATTTCCAGACAAGCAAGCAGACACCTACCTAATTTCTTTTTGGTTTTTTTGTGGGATAATTCTGCTAGTCTCCGTAATTGTAATTTCACAAGCAGATTGGAAATCAACGCCTGATTTCTTCACTATATTTGGGGTATAAATAATGCAAAATAAATATTTTGACGCACAGAATGATGATGAGGAAATACGGCTAGTTATTAGACGGCATTGGTTCACCCTGTTTTATGCATCGCTTATTACGTTTTTGATGTATTTTTTCGGACTGGTATCAGTCGTAATCTTGCCTTTAATGTTCCCAAATATCAATCAAGGTTTTTCTGACAATATATATATGCTGATAAACAGCCTCCTTTTTTTGTTTGGTACAGCTAATTTTTTCTCTAGTTTGGCTTTTTATTATTTGAATGTTGGTATTATTACTAATGAGAATATTGTACAGATAAATCAAGCTAGATTTTTTTCTCGGCAAATCTCCGAATTAGAACTAGATAAAATTCAAGACGTCAGCTCTTCTCAAAAAGGTTTTATGCAAAATATGTTGAATTTTGGCAATATTGAGGTTCAGACGGCCGGAAAGGCCCCAAACTTTTCTTTTACAAACGTAGGGAGAGCGAGCGAGATCTCTAGAAAAATAATGGAGTTTGCAGAAGATTACAAAGAGAAAGGTAAGGGGCTCCAAAAAGAAAATAGTGTCAAAGACGGGAGCATGGTAAAATAGATTTGAAGGGGAGGGATGGCCTTTAATTTTAAAACAGATCCAATATGGAAGCACAAAGACGTTGTCGGACTAGATATCAGTGAGCGTTCCGTTAAGGTTGTCCAGCTGAAGAAAAAAGGTAAGCTAACAAAACTGGTTGGCTATGGGATGATGGATATTCCTGAAAATTACATAATTGAAGGAATTATTAGCGAACCAGAAAAACTCGCTAATCTGATAAAGGACTTTTTTGTCAAAGATATCTGGGGCAAAATCACTGCGACAAGGATAAACATGTCATTAGCGGAAACGAGGGTTTTCACGAGGGTTTTGTCCCTGCCACACACAGAGGACAAGAATAGAGAAGACGCAGTTATCTGGGAAGCGACACAGATTGTGCCAATGGCCATAAACGATTTATATCTGGACTGGAAATTGATCGGTCCCAACAAAGAAGATCCAAAGTTAGATGATATTATTTTTGCGGCGGCACCAAAAAGTATTGTTAACTCCTATATGCAGTTGGTAAATTTATTGGGGCTAGAGATAGCTGGAATTGAGACTAACCTGAGTGCTATTGCTCGAGCCATGGTTCCCCCGAAAGCACAAAATGAGACTATTTTGATCGCAGACATTGGTTATCAGGGCACCAGTATGGCTATCTATGATCAGTTTATTCGCGTAACTGGGAGTACTTTGGTTGGTGGGGGAGACTTTACCAAAAAAATTGCAGAGACTTTAAATATAAGTGTTGAAGAAGCTGACAAAATCAAGCTAAAAAAAGACGATAAAAAGACTCTACGTGTACGAGAAGCGATTGATAATGACATAACAGAAATTACAAAAGAGATTGATCGTATTATTCGTTATTATTATGAGAAAATGAACAAAGAGAACACTATCTCAAAAGTTTTGATTTGTGGGGGGACCTCCAACATAGGTGGACTGACAGATTATTTTACCCAAAAACTAAACATTCAAACAGAGATTGGTAATCCTTGGGCAAATATCTCTGTCTATCCGATAAAAACAGTCCCAAAAGAGGACGCGCCTATGTATACAAACGCAATAGGTCTGGCGCTATTGGGGGTTAAAGATGATTAGGTTAAATCTTCTTCCTCCAGAGATAAAAAAAGAAATAAATTATGCCAAGAAAAATGCGAAGATTGTTAACAATCTGGCATATGTTTTGTGTGTTCTGGCAATTTTAGCTGGTTTCTTCACAGTGCTAGCGGTTGTTATTGGGGGGAAACACAATGTCTACGCTACGGAAAAAAAATACGCAACAGCGCTAGTTGAGCAAAAGGCAAAAATCGAACAAAGTGGTAATGATCTAGCAATTAGACTCAATCTAATTAAAAAGATTAAGGCCAGTCGAACTAACTGGAATGAACTGCTGACAAAGATAGCGGAGAGCACACCTCCAGGCGTTCGTTTACAATCTATTGAGATTAACAATAACAGCAAGAATAGGTCTACAGTCACG
>Ga0194039_1000614_pt1 | contig 20802 bp, 16 predicted proteins | sample JunL228m_MetaG_FD_148679 | JGI IMG/M metagenome (GOLD analysis project Ga0194039, IMG submission 148679) | Anoxic zone freshwater microbial communities from boreal shield lake in IISD Experimental Lakes Area, Ontario, Canada - Jun2016-L227-8m | ecosystem: Environmental > Aquatic > Freshwater >... | reverse complement strand
CCCGCCTCTCGCCGCCAAGCTCCGCGACCCCGCCGCCGCGCACGAGATCGCGCACGAGATCCACCGGCACGTAGTGGGAGAACGACCGGAGGCCGGTGCGCATGATCTCGATCGCATCCGAGAGCGCGCGGATCTCCCGGATGCCCGAGCGGGCCATCGGGCGCGGGCCGAGGTCGAAGCGGGCGATCCGCGCCACGTCCTCCGCCAGGCTCCGGAGCGGGTTCGCGATCCCGCCCGCAAGAAAAAACCCGGCGGCCAGCGACACGCCGAGCGCCACCAATGCGGTCACGACCCCGTTGAAAATAATTTTTTCGATTGCGCCGAACGCCTGGTTCCGGCTGAAGATGATCGCGCTCACGCAGTCGAGGTCGCCGGGCACGGTGGCGGTGCGGACGCCCGCGATGTAGGTGTCTCCCCGCGCGGGAAACTCCAGGAGCAGATGCCCGCCCTCGCGCCGGATTTTTTCGTAGGCCTCCGGGCCGGCAAACTCGTTGCGGATCCGTTCGACGATCGGGTCGGAGTTCAGATCCTTCGGGGAAGCGATGAGATGCCCGCGGATCGAAAAGACCAGCGTGTCGCCCCGAAATTCTTTTTTCAGGTGCGAGAGGTAGTCGGTGACGTCTTTGAGAAGGAAGTCCACAGAGAGGACGCCGATGAGCGAGCCGTCGTCCGCGCGCACATCCAGCGTCACGCTGATCCCTTTTTCGCCGTCTGCAAAATCGTAGGGGGGCGTCCAGGCCATCCCCTGGTGATCCTTCGCCATCTGGAACCAGATCCTCTCCCGCGCGTCGAACGACTTCGGCACCGAGTCGCGTTGAAACGGCGCCTCCCCGCCTGCGGGATCCAGCTTCCATTCCCGCGGGGGGCCGGCGCCCGGAGAGGAAACATTGATGATGAGCTGGCCGCGATCCGTCCACGCGCCCGCAAAGCGCCCGTCGGCATATCCGAAGCTGATCCACTTGATCCCATCCTCGAACTGCAGAGCCTCGGCCAGCCCCCGGGCCACCACGACCGGGTCGGAGATCGGAAACGTGCCGGACCGGATCCGCTTGGCGAACGCGAGCAGCAGGCGGTCGGACGGCTCGAAGAGGTTCTCGACCCGGCCGGTCACTGCGTCGAGCGTGGTTTCGATCTGGCGGTTCAGAAGCGTGCGGATGACGGTGCCCAGCCCGTGCGCGCCGAACCATGTGGTGCTGAGGCTCGACGCGAGGATGAGCCCGAGGATGACGGCCAGGAGGATGCTGCGGAAGGAAACCGCACGGCTCCTGCGCGTCGGCTTCGTGTCGGAACCGGCGGGAGTCTCCTTGCTCATGGCTGCGGAGGTTTCGCGGCCGGCGGCGGCTTGATCCTTGGGATGATTCTCGGCTGCCAGGCCGGCTTCCCGACCGTGCCGGTCGAGATGTATTCGAAGAGCTTGCTGACCGGGTAGAAGACGATGCCCGGGATCCCGCGCGCGTTGATCCGCATGCTCATGTCGAGTCGGCTGGTCATGAAATAGATGTCGCCCGCACCATACATGCTGAACCCCGCACCTTCGATGACGAGATTTTTTGTGTTGATGATTTCGTTGGCGGCGGTGAAGTCCGCCGTGGCGACGCGCGCGGTGTGGTAGCCGACGCCCGGCAGGATCCCGCGGAGGATTTCCGAGAACGGCCCGAGGACGGGGATCGCAAAAACATTGCCGTCCTCGACCCGGATGCTGCCGGATCCGCGCATCAGGTTTTCCTCGCCCATGCGGGCGCTGAACTTGTAGTTGCCGCTCATGACCCCCTTCGAGTCGTTGTAGCCGAAATACAGGTTGGTGAGCTGGGCGAAGTTCACGCGGCGGAGCTGAACGTCGGTGCTGAACGTCGGGTCTTTGTCGTCAATCGAAACGATCGCCCGGAGAGTCACGTCCCCGCCCATGAGCGCGGCGCGGCGGATGTCCGCAGTGAGTTTGGTTCCGACGATATTCACTTTCGCCGAGGTTTTTCCGAAGCTCAGCGTGCGTTTGAGCAGGTCGTAATCCAGCCCGTCGGCGGATTCGATCGCGATGGCAAAATTGTTTTTCGTGGGATCCTTGAGGTGGACCTTCCCCTGCACGGCGATCGATGGCGGCACATGGAACCGGTAGGGTTTGACCGCCTCGGCGATCTTCGGGTCGATCCACATGAGCACGTCGAACGGCACGAGGGTCGAGCGGACGTCCTGGAGCCGGGCCTCCTGGAGGCCGACGTCGTAGGCGAATGTGCCGGTGCCGCGCCCGATGCCGGTCGCAACCAGGAAATTTTTGTAGGTGACGCACCGGTCGCCGATCTCGAAGTCGGCCTCCGCGCTGTCGAGCCAGTATCCACGCATCGCCGTGCGCCCGAGCTTGAGGTGGCCTGCGCCGCGCAGGCTCGCGAAATCGGGCTTCGCCCCGCGCAGGGAAACCGAGATGTCCGGGAGCTCGGCAAACTCCATCTTCGAGAGGAACTCGCGGGTATTGTGATCGAAAAGCCCGAGCAGGGCGGTGGGAGGGATCGTCGTGTGCGCGTTGATGCGGAAATCTCCGGGCGCGACCCAGAGCTCTCCGCTGAGCGCGCCTTTGCCGGCCGAGACGCGGACGTCCCGCACGTAGAGCACGCCCTCCTTCCATGCGAACTGGCAGCCCGCATCGCGGAACGCGACCCCCTGGAACGAGACCGACGGCGCGGCGAGCGCCCCGGTCACGCTGACCGAAGGCCCGGCGGGGGATGTCCCGATCGTGAACCGCGCGTCGAGCTGGGGCGGCCGCTGAAAATCGAGTGTGCGCAGGGCTTGGGAATTTTTCATCGCGGCGGCAAGAAACGGCGCGGGGCTGATGGTTGAGAGGACGGCGCCTTCGATCACCCCGGTGCCGCGCGACCATTCGGCCGAAGCCTCGAGCAGGCCGGTTTTGTCGGCGGCCGCAAGACGATGGATCCGCAGGGTGCCATCCTGAAATCCGCCCTGCAGATCGAGCCGCTTCAGCGACCACCCCTCGCCACGGATCTCCCCGGACTTCAGCGACAGCCCGTCCACGCGGAGCGAATCGAGGTTGGCAAGATCGGCCACGATCGCGGCACAAAGCACCGGAGGACCGTCGGGAAAACGCAGCTTCGCCAGCTCGACAAGAATTTTTTTCACGAGATCCGGATCGCCGGAGGCGGCTGGTCCTTTAGCGGCGGCTGGTCCTGAAGCTGGCTGGAACGCTGACGGGTTGAGGAACTGCCCGGTGAGATCCACGCGGATCCCCTCGACAAGGCCCTCGAACCGGCTGAGGCGGAGCCGGTCGCCCAGAAGCACGACCTCGGCGTTCACCTGCATGAGATCCAGCCGCTGCGCGTCGCGCGTCTTGTCCACCGGGATCGAAACCCTCGCGTCCTCGAGCGAAAGCCTGTCCACCACGGCCTTCCCGCGCGAAAGCTGGCTCAGATTCAGCGAGAGGGAAATGGCGCTGATCCTCGCAATCAGCCGCCCGCCCGCGGCGCGCTCGCGGATCGCGACGTCGCGCGCCAGAAGGCCGGAGAACGGATCCAGCGCCAGCCGCCCGATCGAAACCTCCAGCGCATTGTTGCCGAGCACCGCGGCCAGCGCCTCCTTCGCGCCGAACCCGATCCCGACATCCCGCAGGTAGAGCGCGGCCGAGGGGATGCCCAGAAAAATCAGCACCAGCACGAGTCGGATGGTGTTCTTCCCAAAAAAATGGATCGCCGGATGGACTTTCATGAAGGTGGCCGATTTGCCATGGCGCTGTTCTACTTCCGGAGGAGGGAACCGTCAACTTGGGGAAAGGGCCCCGAACAAAATGGAAATCGTGCGATTCCTCATTGACGGCTGGCGGGCGGGATTCTTTAATACATGCCCCTCAAACCAGCAAGCAACCAACAACAACACAATTCAAATGATTAAAATCGGCATCAACGGCTTCGGACGCATCGGACGCATGGTCTTCCGCGCGGCGGTCAAAAACTTCAGCAAAGACATCCAGGTGGTCGGCATCAACGACCTGCTCGAACCCGAGTATCTCGCCTACATGCTCAAATACGATTCGGTCCATGGCCGCTTCGACGGCGAGGTTTCGGTTTCCGGAACCAACCTGATCGTCAACGGCAACAAAATCCGGCTCACCGCCATCAAAGATCCTTCGACCCTCAAGTGGGACGAGGTCGGCGCCGACATCGTGGTGGAATCCACCGGGCTCTTCCTCGACAAGGCGACCGCCGAGGCACACCTCAAGGCTGGAGCGAAGAAGGTCATCCTCTCCGCCCCGTCGAAAGACGAGACGCCGATGTTTGTCTACGGCGTGAACGACAAGAGCTACGCCGGCGAGGCGATCATCTCGAACGCGAGCTGCACCACCAACTGCCTCGCCCCGCTGGCCAAGGTCATCAACGACACATTCGGCATCAAGCGCGGCCTCATGACGACCGTCCACGCCGCCACCGCCACGCAGAAGACCGTGGACGGCCCGAGCAACAAGGACTGGCGCGGCGGACGCGGCATCCTCGAAAACATCATCCCTTCCTCGACCGGTGCCGCGAAGGCGGTGGGCAAGGTGATTCCCGCCCTGAACAAAAAGCTGACCGGCATGGCGTTTCGCGTGCCCACCTCCGACGTGTCGGTCGTGGACCTCACGGTCGAGCTGGAGAAGCCTGCTTCCTACGCGGAGATCTGCGCTGCCATCAAGGCCGCCGCCGAAGGCCCGATGAAGGGCGTCCTCGGCTACACCGACCAGAAGGTAGTGAGCACGGATTTCCGGGGCGAGACGACCACCTCGATCTTCGACGCCGAAGCCGGCATCGCGCTGGATCCCACGTTCGTCAAGCTCGTCTCCTGGTATGACAACGAATGGGGCTATTCCAACAAAGTGCTCGAAATGGCCCGCGTCATCTCGAAAAAATAATTCGAAATTCGGGAATGTGAAATGCGAAATGACCGCCTGGCGAACGCTGCGCTTGATAAGAGCTACACGTTTGCGCTGGCGGGCATTTCGCTCTCCCGAAAACTCCCGAAGAAACGGGAGTTCCAACTTTCCATAAGTCCTATGGGTTCTATTCGTCCCATAGGACTTATGAGTTTCACCCTAAAACATCTCTTCTTATGAAAAAATCCATCAAAGACATTTCGCTTGCCGGAAAGCGCGTCCTCATGCGCGTGGACTTCAACGTCCCGCAGGACAAGGCGACCGGCGCGATCACGAACCCGCAGCGGATCGCCGCCGCGATCCCGACGATCCAATACGCGCTCGACCAGGGCGCGTCGGTTATCCTGATGAGCCACCTCGGGCGCCCGGACGGCGAGCGGGTGGAGAAGTTCTCGCTCAAGCCGGTCGCCGACAAGCTGGCCGAGCTCCTCGGCAGGCCGGTGAAGTTTCTCGCGGACTGCGTGGGGCCCGATGTCGAGGCGGCCTGCGTGGCGATCCAGCCGGGCGAGGTCATCCTCCTCGAAAACCTGCGCTTCCACCTCGAGGAGGAGGGCAAGCGGAAGAACGCGGACGGCACGTCCACAAAGGCCGATCCCGCGAAGGTCGCCGCGTTCCGCGCGGGCCTCACGAAGCTCGGCGATGTCTTTGTCAGCGACGCTTTTGGTACCGCGCACCGCGCGCATTCTTCGGTCGTCGGTGTGGCGTTGCCGGACAAGGTTGCGGGCTTCCTCATGCAGAAGGAGCTCGATGCGTTCGCGGCTGTGCTCGACCACCCGAAGCGCCCGCTGCTCGCGATCCTCGGCGGCGCAAAGGTCGCCGACAAGATCCCGCTCATCAGTAACCTGCTCGACAAGGCGGATGAGATCATCATTGGCGGCGGCATGGCTTTCACGTTCAAAAAAGTTCTCGGCGGGATGCCGATCGGCGCCAGCCTGTTCGATCCGGAAGGGGCCAAAATTGTCGCCGACCTGATGGCGAAGGCGAAGGAAAAAGGCGTCCAAATCCACCTCCCGGTCGATTTCGTCTGTGCCGATAAATTTGCCGCGGACGCGGCCATCCGCGAATCCGACGACAACGCCGGGATTCCGGACGGCTGGATGGGCCTCGATGTCGGCCCGAAGAGCCGCGCGCTCTTCGCCGAAGTGATCGGGCGCGCGAAGACGATCATCTGGAACGGCCCGGCCGGGGTCTTCGAGTTCGACCGCTTTGCCGAGGGCACGAAGAGCATGGCCGCCGCCGTCGCGGCCGCCACCGCCGCGGGCGCGATCAGCGTCGTGGGCGGAGGTGACACCGCCACCGCGGCCAAAAAATTCCAGGTTGCCGACAAAGTCAGCCATTGCTCGACCGGCGGCGGCGCTTCGCTCGAACTCCTCGAGGGTAAGTCCCTTCCCGGCGTCGCCGCTCTCGACGAAAAATAGCCGCCGCGCCCGAAACATTGCATCTAGGATTTGCGCCATGCCCTGAAGGAGCCCTACCGGAAAATCGCCGAGGCCAAGGGGACCCTTTTCGGAATCGATTCCTTCAAGGAAGCCTGCGCCTGCATGCGAGCAAAAAAGCCATCGGGCGCATCCAGAAAATCCGGGAAGTCTTTGACCTTCCCACCCAGGCCACGGCTTTTTCCTGATCCCGATTTGCGGAAATCATCCCCCCAGCTCTCTTCATCCGGTCACCGGAGGCAATGCCGCGTCCACCAGTCGCGGATTTTTGTAAAATTCCGGTTCTAATCCGCGCGCGAACGCAAAAAAACCGGGGCGGCGGGAAAAAAAATTAAAAAAGACTGCGCCGAGCGACGAAAATCCGACCCCGGCGAGAAATCGCGCCGCCGATTTTTCAAAGTCCCGCGCTTACGTGACGAATTTGGGTGAAGCCCTGAGGCTTGACGGCCTCTCTCTTTACCGGATAAATGCTTTCCTCCATCTCAAGCGACCTCTCTCATGAAAACCAAGCAACGAGTGATCAACGGCGATTCCCGATTGATGAACGAACTGGGCGACCAGTCGGTTCAATTGGTCATCACGTCGCCTCCGTATTGGCAGCTTAAGGATTACGGAAGCGAAAACCAGATCGGTTTTCATCATTCCTACGAAGACTACATCAACAACATGAATCTTGTGTGGAGTGAGTGTTATCGCACGTTGCAGGACGGCTGCCGCCTCTGCATCAACATTGGCGATCAGTTTGCGCGTTCGGTGTATTACGGCCGCTACAAAATCATCCCGATCCGTACGGAAATCATTAAGTTCTGCGAAACCATCGGTTTCGATTACATGGGCGCAGTGATCTGGCAGAAAGTCACAACCACCAATACGTCCGGCGGCGCCTCGATCATGGGATCATTCCCGTATCCGCGTAACGGAATCCTGAAACTGGATTACGAGTTTATCTTAATCTTCAAGAAGCCGGGACTGGCTCCACCTGTCGCACAGGACTTGAAGAAGCAGTCGAAGCTTACCACGGAAGAATGGAACACGTTCTTTGCCGGGCATTGGCACTTCCCGGGAGAACGCCAAGAAGGGCATCTTGCGATGTTCCCGGAAGAACTTCCCCGCCGCATCGTGAAGATGTTCAGCTTTGTCGGCGACACCGTGCTTGATCCGTTCCTCGGCAGCGGCACCACTTCACTGGCCGCCAAAAATCTAGATCGTCATTCCGTCGGCTACGAAATCAACCCGGACTTTATCCCCGTCATCCAGCGTAAGCTGGGATCCGGAGACGACATGCTGTTCAAGGATGCCAACCTGACAATTGAACAGGGGAACTGCCATCCGCCGGGATGCCAGGAAAGAATCCAGGAATTCCCTTATATCTTCCATGACCGGGTTAAATTCGACAAGAAAGTCGATCCAAAGAAATTTCATTTCGGCTCGAAAATTGACCAGGCATCGACCGGTGCCCGCAACGAATACTACCGCGTCAAATCAGTTCTTGGCCCCAACCTGCTTCTATTGAACAATGGAGCCGAAATCGAACTCCTCGGTGTGCTTCCCAAGGAAAGCCGTCGGGAAGAGTCCGTCGCGTTCCTTGACGAGGCCTGCCGCAGTAGCCGGATATTCCTGAAGTATGATGACGTCAAGCATCATGGCAGTCGTCTGTGTTGCTACGTCTATCTGGAAAATAAAACTTTCCTCAACGCCCACCTTATCAAGCGCGGCCTTGCCAATGTTGACACGATGACCGCCTTCCGAATGCAACAACGGTTTGTTGGCTATCAGAATAATCTCATCAAGGAGGCAAGCGCATGACACGATATTCCATAGATTTTGGAAAGAAGGAAAAAGTATTGAACTACGCCACCCAGACGTACCAGTTGTCACGGCCCAATAAGGTTGGCACAGTCATGGCGCTCATTCGCGAGTGCCAACCAAAGAAGTTTGAAGACTGGCAGGCGTGGTACTTCCAAAACGCGGTCACGAACGGCAAGGCGCCAACTCGCGTCACCATGGAAAGCCTTGCTGAATTGGGGGAACGGCTTTATGTGAAAATTAAGGAGATCGTCATCCCGGAGTGGACGGAAGCATTCAACTCGCTGACCAAGCAAGACTGCATTGACTACATCTACAATCTCACACTCAACCGTACCTATGACGGGTTCATCCGCGAAAAATCCGTGGTCGAGGACGGCCTTGCCAAGCAATTCCCTAGCGTGAAGTTTGAAGAGAGTGATCCTGAACTGGATCATGCGGGTGACATTGACTATATCGCGAAGGTCGGGGACAAGGCTTTCGGCATTCAGATAAAACCGGTGACGGCTAAGGCAAACTTCGGCAACTACTCGGCGACCGAACGGATGCGTGCCAGTTTTACGGATTTTGAGCGCAAGTTCGGCGGCAAGGTTTTTGTTGTTTTCAGTTTGGATGATGAAATCGGAAATCCCGAAGTCATGGATCAAATTCGTGCTGAAATCGCAAGGCTATCGGCAACGTTGTAGTCCTTTGGATCATAGGTTGACACGTTGATGGGGTGTCGGCAGGAATGTTGCTCGTGCCACTGAGCGCCACGAATCGAGTTTGCGGGAGCGATTGATCCCCTGATGAATCGCCAGGCAGGGTCATGCCCGAAGCAACATTCCCCGCCCCTGCAATGCCGGAACGCGGATAAGCCACTTTGCAGATCCATGAAATCCCTGCGGTCAGCGCGGGGGAAAAGTTGACATGATGTTTTCGCATGATATCGCACATTCATGGCTTTCAACATTACCTCTTTGACTGAACGCGGTCAGGTTTCCGTCCCGTCTGACATCCGTCGTGCGGCGCACCTTCGACCCGGGCAGGCCTTGCGCTGGAAAAAGGTGCCCGAGCAGGAGTTTCGTGTTTACGTCACCTCCGAAAAAGAGCCGGAAGGGATTTTTGCTGCACGGGGCTTTGCCAATGCTTCGAATCCGGCGCGGCGATCCAGAAACGAAATCATGGCCGAACTGCGGGCGGGCGAAAGCGTCTGATGTCAGTCACAGTTTCAGACCTTCTGATATCATCCAGAAAATCATCGGGAACCGTGTGCGGCTGGCGTCTCTGAAAGTTGCAGAGCACAGGGAGAACGGGCGTCCCGCCCGTTTAGAGACTGGAAATCGTATCGGAGTGATGCGCCTCATCACGGGCGGAAAACCAGCACGATAGCGCATCGTAAAATGGGAGAGACACCCAGGGGCGAGGGCTGCCGCTCGGGAAACTGCTGGAGGCAGCCCGCAGGGCGATATGAGCGGGAGCGAACGAGTCAACGGTTTGGTGCAGGGAGCACAACCGAAACGGAGTGAAGCATCGCTCATGTCCTCTTGGAAGATTCGCGAAGTTGCCCCGTTCGGGCATGCGCCCGTCGTTGTATAAGCGGCGTCCCGCCGCTTGCATGGCTTGTGCCGCGCTGCTAAACAGGCGGGCATGTTGAGAGTCCGAGCATTCCAGGGGCTGAGCCCGAAACCCGAACTGGCGGCCGAGGTCGCCTGCGTGCCGTATGACGTGGTGAACCGCGCGGAGGCCGCCGCGCTGACGGAAGGCAACCCGCACAGCCTGATGCACGTTGACCGCGCGGAGATCGACCTCCCGCCCGCGACGGATCCGTATTCGGAGATCGTCTACGCGACCGCAAAAAAAAATCTCGCCGGCCTGGTGGCATCGGGGGCGCTTGTCCGCGAGCCCACGCCGACGGTTTACCTGTATCGCCAGCAGATGGGCGGCCATGTGCAGACCGGAGTCGCCGCAGTCTGCCACATCGACGATTACGAAAACGACATCATCCGCAAGCACGAGAAAACCCGGAAGGACAAGGAAGACGACCGGACGCGGTTGATCGGCACACTCGGCGCGGATACCGGTCCGGTGTTCCTGACCTACCGCCCGCGCGCGGAAATTGACGCGCTCGTCTCCGCGGAAACCGCGCGCCCGCCGGAGGTGGATTTTGTGGCGCCGGACGGGATCCGCCATTCGCTCTGGCGGATGCGCGGGAGCGACGCGCTGGCGAAGGAGTTTTCCCATGTCCCCCTCGCCTACGTGGCCGACGGCCACCACCGGAGCGCGAGCGCGGCGAGGGTCGGACGCGAGCGCCGCGAGGCCAACCCGAACCACACGGGGAACGAGGAATACAATTGGTTCCTCTGCGTCCTCTTCCCCGCCGACCAGCTCAGGATCCTCCCGTATAACCGCGTGGTGAACGACCTCAACGGGTATTCCCCGGAGGAATTCCTCGCGAAAATCCGCGCGGTTTTTGACGTGGCTGACCGCGCGCCCGCCACGCCGTCCGCGCCCGGACACGCGGCCATGTTTTTCGGCGGGCGCTGGATCGGGCTCTCGTGGAAGACCGACCCGGCCACCGACCCGGTCTCGCGGCTCGATGTGAGCGTGCTCCAGGACAGGCTGCTGGCCCCGGTGCTCGGCATCGACGACCCGCGCACCAGCAAGCGCATCGATTTTGTCGGCGGCATCCGCGGCACGAAGGAACTCGAGGAGCGCGTCTCCGGCGGGAGCGCCGCCGCGGCGTTCTCGATGTTTCCAGTGACCGTCGATCAGTTGATGGCGATCGCCGACGCGGGCCAAATCATGCCGCCGAAAAGCACATGGTTCGAGCCCAAGCTCCGCTCGGGACTCTTCATCCACACGTTCTGACCTCCCGCGAGAGAATCAGAAGGGGAAAGGCCCCAGTCATTTTTTATTGCGCTTTTTATTCCAGCGCGTCTTTCACGCGGCTTCCGGCACGTCCCGAGCGGGATGCGTGCTTTGCTAATCTGATCCTAAACCTAAATAGGAAAATGGGCACGATGGTTTGGCGCTGAAGTTTCTCCGCAGCGCGACCGGTTTTTTTCGCGGGATTTTTCAGCCAACCTCAGCCGCTGAGTACCAATTCGGCCTCAGGAGGAAGGCCGGGAAGCTATTTTCCACCCAGCCAGCGACGGAAAAGGCGCGTCAAGAGCAGCGTCCAGCATTGGGTGAATGTCCATTGCTCCGTGATGGATCTGATGTGTTGCAACTCGTTGCTGATTCGGGTGACAGCACGGGCGATGACGTCTTGTTTTTCGTGCAAAATACTCACCTTCACGGTCCGCTGTCCCCCGCTCTGCACCTGTCGGCCCACGCCCTGCATGAGCATCGGGCGGCTGCGAACGGCTTCCCGGTGATGCTCCTCGTCGAAGAAGCGCACGTAGAGGTTCCACCAGTTGTAAAAAAGGGCCGCCAGGTTGGCCATCAAGCGGCTGGAGCCCAACTTGCGGGAAGTGAAGCCGCCCCAGCCCCATTGGTTCTTGAGTTCGTCAAAACTGTTTTCCGCATCCGCCCGGTCGCGGTATTGTTTGGGCATGGCTTGCGCGGGGAATGCCGCCGGATCCAGTGAGGTTGTCGTCATGCGGGAATTGCGTCTCAAAGAGGCGTTGACTCACGACGATCACTTCGAGCGGGCAGGATTCACCCGCCTGCTGGCGCGGCGATAACTTGAGAACGGGATCTCGCGTATTGACGCATTTTACGGAGGCCCTTGCTGTCGGCATTTTGGTGAATGGAAAAAAGCGACGTCACCCCGGCAAATTTCTTCATTCGCGCTGATTCGTTCCATTCGCGGGTGCGCATGCCACTTCCTTGCTCGATCCACGGAGGTCGGACTGGAGGAATGCCGCGAGGGCCCAGATTGCGGTTCAATCCACCTGAGGCAGGGCGGATGGCGGGGTGGCGCTGAACGCGAAGGCGGGATTTTTTTCTTCGAGGTAGCCGGCGGTCCAGGCGCTTGGGAGGAGGACGGCCCACTGGCCGGAGGCGTCGCGGGCGGCCACGCATCCGGTCGGGAGCAGAATGTCCGGGCGCTCGGCCAGCGGGGCGCGGGTCTCCTTGTCGAGCACCCATCGGATGAACTGCCACGGGGCGGATTCGACCCGGCAGTCCGCGCTGTATTCGTTTTCGAGCCGGTATTGCATGACCTCGAACTGGAGCGGGCCGACCGCTCCGAGCAGGGGGACGCGCTGGAGCGAATCGGGAAGCTCGAACGCTTGCGCGACGCCTTCCTTGAGCAGTTGGTCGAGGCCCTCGCGGAACCTTTTGAATTTCGCGGTGCTCGAATTCCGCAGGTAGGCAAAGCACTCGGGCGCGAAGCGCGGGATCTCCTGGTAGGCGACCGTCGGATCCTCGCTCACCGTGTCGCCGATCAGGAAATCATAATTTCCGACGATGCCGACGACATCCCCCGCCCATGCCTCGTCCACGGTCTCGCGATCCTGCGCGAAGAGCCGCTGCGAGTTCCCGAGGCGGATCTGTTTGCCGAGGCGCACGTGGTGGGCGGACATGTCGCGGCGGAAGCATCCCGAAACGACGCGGATGAACGAGACGCGGTCGCGGTGCTTCGGGTTCATGTTCGCCTGGATCTTGAAGACAAACCCGGAGAACCCGGGCGCGTCGGGCGCGATCTCCCGGTCTCCGCTCATCCGCGAGGACGGCGGAGGGGCGAGCTCAAGGAACGAATCCAAGAGGAGCTGCACGCCAAAGTTGTTCGTCGCGCTGCCGAAAAAAACCGGCGTCGCCCGTCCGGACCGCACAGCGAGCGGATCGAAGTCTGCGCCCGCGCCATCGAGCAGGGCCAACTCGTCACAGGCGCGTGCATAGGCGTCCGGTGCCACCGCCGCTTGGACCGCCGGGTCGTGGATGTCCCGAACCTCCACCGCCGCGCGGTAGGCACCGCCGGGCGTGCGCTCGAAGAGGTGCACCGCGCGCTTCCCGCGGTCGTAGACACCCTTGAACTCCGGGCCATCGCCGAGCGGCCAGTTCATCGGCACCGCATGGATCCCGAGGACGGACTCCAGCTCGTCGAGTAGGTCGAGCGGCGGGCGCGTCGGCCGGTCGAGCTTGTTCATGAACGTGAAGATCGGAACCCCGCGCCTGCGGCAGACCTCAAAAAGTTTTCTCGTCTGCGACTCGATCCCCTTGCCCGCGTCAATCACCATCACCGCCGCATCCACGGCGGTCAGCACGCGATACGTGTCCTCGGAAAAATCTTTGTGCCCGGGCGTGTCGAGGAGGTTGACGACGCAGCCGTTGTAGTCGAATTGCAGGACGGTGGACGACACCGAGATCCCGCGCTGCTTTTCCAGCTCCATCCAGTCGCTGGTCGTCGCGCGCTGGTTTTTCCGCGATGTCACGCTCCCAGCCAGTTGGACCGCACCGCCGTAAAGAAGAAACTTTTCCGTGAGCGTCGTCTTGCCGGCATCCGGGTGCGAGATGATGGCGAACGTCCGGCGGCGTGAGATTTCAGTCATGGGGCGCAGGTGGAGAAGGAACATCTGGCATCATCACTTTTTTTTCGTTGGCTGCGGTGTCAGCTGCGGTGTCAGCTGCGGGGTTGGCAGGGGGTCGGGTCGGGTCGATGACTGCAGCTTTTTGAACTCCTCCTCGCCGCGCCAGGGAGCGAAAAGCGGGTGTGCGAAGAGAGTCTCCCGCGCAGGGAGTCCGCCCTTTTCGATCGCGGTGCGCGCGGCCGCGTAAAAGTTGGTTTTGTCGTTGTTCCGGAACCAGGCACGCGCGAGGAGCATCTGGGCCTCGCCGGCATTCGTCCCGACGACCGCCAGCTTTTTCGCGGCGTCCAGTTCGCGGTCCGGAAGGGCGTTCATTTCGCTGAACTGGACCGCCTTCAAAAGAAACTCCGGGTTGTCCTGAAAGGTTTCGACCGCCGCCTTGAGAATTTCCGAGGATTTGTTTGTCTCTCCGGTGCTGTAGTAAAGCTCCAGGAGCTTCTCCGTCTTTTCCCGGTCTTTCGGATTTTTTTCCCATGCGGCGCGGACCCCGCAGATTTCGCCGTCGAGCTCCTTGCGCTTTTCGGAAACCACGCGCAGCCTCCAGAGCGGCAGGCTGTTCGGATCCTCCGCGTTGGCAGGCTCAAGGAGCTTGATGACCCCGTCGAAATCTCCGCGATCCCAAAGCATCGTGCTCATCGCGTTGAGGCTCTCCGGATTCCCGGGCCAGAGGGCGAGCGATTGGCGGTAGGCGACCTCCGCTTCCTTCATCATTTTTCTGTGGCGGTAGAGGTGCCCGGTCGTCGTCCGCAGCTTCGAGAACGAGCGCTGCGCGTCGTAGTCCTGCGCGAATTCCGGGTTACCCAGCAGCTTCGCGAGATAGGCATCCCAGAAGGCCGTGTCCTTCTTCACGGCATCGGCCGGAATTTCCTTCAGCGGATCCTTGCAGATCTTGTAGGAGAGCCCGTTCGGAAGGGCGTGGTCATACGACCACACGAGCGGAAAACTTTCCTCGACGAAAAACTCGTGGCTTCCCTTGTTTTTTTCCCAGATCAGCCGCGTGACAACGCTGTGGGCAAACGAGGGTTCGGGGGCGCCGCCCGCCTGCGATTGCGCCTCGACCTCCTTGCGGATCGCGTCGTTGATTTCCTCCTCGGTCGGAAAAACCAGCGGCGTCTTCGGGTAGGCGTCGGCCCGCCCGAGCCACCGCTCAAACGCGTTCTTCGGCGCGGGCCGGGCCGGGCCGTAATGATCGGCGAGGTATTTCCGGTAGAGCGGTTCCCCCACGCCGTTTTGCGTGATGATGTAAAGATCCCTGCGGTCGAAGCCCGGATCCCGCTTCACGGCGGCGGGCTGCGAGCTTTCCCCGAGGATCATGTAGGTCGGCACGAACCGCCCGGGGTCGGTTCCTCCGAAGACCACGCTCCCCTTCGGAAGATCCTTCAACATGTCGTGGCCGAATTCCCACCCGAACCACCGCCCGCGCTGGCTGCACCCGGCCTCGTTCAACGCCAGCGGCATCAACGGCAGCGCCAGAAGCAGAAACCGGCTCCACGCAAGCCCCGGATACCGCGAAAAAAGCGCGCAAGATCCGAACGCGATCCCGAGTGCGGCCAGGAGCGCGAAAATCAGGTTGGTATAGGTATGGTAAGGCATTTGAAGCCACCATCCGTTCAGATCGATCCCCGACCCGTCGGCGAGCGGCTGCAGGATCGCCGCGAGGACGAATCCGAATTCGAGGACATAAACCCACGTCCGCCTCTCCACATCCTGGAGCCGCAGAATCACGAGCAGCGCCCCGAAGTAGCCGAGGATTCCGAGCGGCGTGAAGCTGCGCCCGAGCTGCAGCCAGAAAAACCCCGTCCACTCCTGCAGCCTCGAATAAAGTGACGGGGCGGGCATCTCGCCGGGCCCGGCCTGCACGGGCGGCTTCTCGCCGACCGTGCCCATCAACCGCCCGAGGCTGCGCAGGCTTTGCTGCGAAAGGCTCCCGCTGTATTGCGAGCGGTTGAAGGAAAAATAAAAGCCCTCGGGCGTCCGCGTATAGGACCAGTTCATCGGCGGGTTTGTCGAGGACGCGACCGGCATGTAGGCATACGGCAGGATCCCCAGCGCGACGACAAACGGAAGGTAGGCGACAAGCCGCCACTCGATCTGAAACCGGCGGACGACCGCCAGCACGGCCAGTCCCAGCATCACGCAATAAAAAAACCGGATCGCCGTCTTGAGCACCGGGGGCTCGGCCGAGAGGATCGAAAAGCCGAGATAGGCAAGAAGCACGGTCAGAACCGAGGCGATCACCAGATCCCAAAAGATCTCCCGGCGCACGAGCAGTACCGCCAGAAACGGCAGCGGTGCCATCGTGAGGGTCAGGTGGTGGTTGCTGAAAGAAAGCGCGAGAACGAAGAATGCCAGCATCAGCAGCCCGAGGCCCTCCGGGTGCCGCAGCCAGAGATAAAGCACCGTCAGGTAAATCCCGATCAGCAGGGCGTGCAGGGTGTAGACCTCCGCGATCGTCGCCTGCGACCACATCGAAAAACTGAACGCAAAGAGCAGCCCGCAGGTGACCGCGATCAGCGTCCCGAGCCCGGGCCAGCGCCCGAGCCGATCGGCCATCAGCCACCGCAGGGAACTCCGCGTCAGCGCGGTTGTCAGCCCGACCGCCAGGCCGCCGCACACGCCGCTGAAAAGGTTGACCTCCCATGCCGCGTTGCCCAGCGGAAGAAGCTGGAACACCCATGCGAGAAGCGTCCAGAGCGGATACCCGGTCGGATGCGGCACCCCGAAATGCTGCGCCGCCACCGTGAACTCGCCGGAGTCGAGCAGCGTCACGTTCGGCGCCACCGTCCACGCATAAACCGCAAACGCCACCAGCCCGGTGACCAACCCGGAAACCACGTCGCCTCTGCTCCAGGCGCGATCCTTCATTTCATCGCTCCCCGCATGCCCGCCGCAACTCTCGCGCCCGGGCGCGGGCCCTCGGCGGATTCATTCGTGGATTCCATAAAAATCATGCTAACTGCAAAAGGAGATTCCCGTCAACCCGCCCACGGCGGAGCCCGTCGCGCGCGCGGCTTCTTTCCAGAAAAAAAAAGCCGGGCCAAGAAAGGCCCGGCTTTTTTGTTGAATTTTTAGTGTTTATTAGAACGCGAAGCGGACGCCTGTGCGGCCGAGCACAGCGGATTTGGGCTCCTCGGAGGAGTAAACAAAACGCGCGTCGGTGAAGATGCCGATGTTGTTCGTGAAGCGATATTCCAAACCGCCGCCGACATGGCCGAACCCGTGGCCGCGGCGACCTTCGCCGTATCCTGTGCCACCACCCACCATAGCGTAGGGAGCGAGGTTGATCGAGCAGATCGGGTAGCGGATGAACAGGTTGCCGGCCGTGACCCACTCAGCGGCCTCGTTGCGGCGACCCACCACATCCTGCTCGACACCGATGCCGATGAATTTGGTGAAGAAGTAGTTGATCCCAACGCCACCACCCCAGCCCGGAAGGCCCCGATTGTAAAAGCCTCCGACGGCCGAAGCGTCAAGCTGCAACTCGTTCGCACGGAATTTGCAGGTCTCAACTGGAATCACCACTTTTTTGTCGAATGTTTTCCCGTCACCTGCAAAAGCAGCAACGGCCGTTATCATAATTACCCCGGTTAAGGAGAGCAGTTTTTTCATAGCGATGCCCTTTTAGCGCACCGCACATTTTGCGTCAATGCTTTTTCAAAAAAAATTTTCTCCGGTGGAAACCGTGCCTCTGCGGCAAAAAAAATCATGCGGCGACATTTTCATTTCGCACGGCCGGGAAAATTCGGGCAGAGTGCGCCGATGCCCATTCAACTCAGTGCGCGGGATCTCGTGCGGTCGTTCCGGATCGCCAGGACAGTGATTCCGGTGCTCCGGGGGATCAGCCTCGATATCTCCGGCGGGGAGGCGGTTTTTTTGTGCGGGGCAAGCGGGGCGGGAAAAACGACCCTCCTCTACACGCTGGCCGGCCTCGAGACCCCGGAGTCCGGATCGGTCGAGTTCGAGGGGCAATCGCTGTATGGGATCGGCTCCGACCGACTGGCGCGGCTTCGGAACGCGCGGATGGGTTTCGTTTTTCAATCGTATTTTCTCCTGCCGGAGCTGACCGCGCTGGAAAACGTGCTGGTTCCGGCGATGATCGGCGGACGTTCCGACCGGGCGCGCGCGGCCGGGCTTCTGGCGCGGGTCGGCCTCGCCGGGCGGGCGGATCATCTTCCCGCGGAGCTGAGCGGCGGCGAGCAGCAGCGCGTCGCGATCGCGCGGGCTCTCATCAACGATCCCGCGATCGTCTTTGCCGACGAGCCGACCGGAAACCTCGATTCTCACACCGGCGAGGCGGTCATTGAAATCCTTCTCGGAGTGGTGCGCGACGACGGGCGGACGCTCGTGGTGGTGACGCACGACGAGCATCTGGCGCGGCGCGGCGACCGGCTCCTGCGCATCGAAGACGGACAGCTCAGCCATGCCGCTTGATTATCCCGCGCCTTTCCTCGAGCTCGCACGCGAGCTCCGGCGGCTTCCCGGCATCGGCCCGCGGAGCGCCGAGCGGATCGCTCTCTGGCTGCTCTCGAACAAGGACGCCCGTCCCGCCGCCCTCGCCGCCACGCTTGCCGCCGCCCGGGAAATGATCCGCTCCTGCCGCCGATGCGGATTTTTCGCGACGGGCGACCTGTGCGAGATCTGCGCGCAGCCCTCGCGGCGCGGCCGCGAAATGTGCGTGGTCGAACAGGCGACCGACATCCTTCCGCTCGAGCGGACAGGGGACTTCGGCGGAGTTTATCACGCGCTGGGCGGGCGCCTCGCCCCGCTCGACCACATCGGCCCGGAGGATCTGCGGATCGGGCCGCTCGTCGCCCGGATCCCGGACGAAGCGCCGACCGAGATCATCCTCGCGCTGAGCGCGGACGTCGAGGGCGAGGCGACAACAAACTACCTCATCGAAATTCTGGCGCCGCTCGGCGTGCCGGTCACCCGGATCGCGCACGGGCTCCCGGCGGGCGGTGGCCTCGAGCACGCCGACCAGGTCACGCTCCAGCGGGCGCTCTCGGGCAGGCGCCCGGCCGGCGAGAGATTTCCGGCTTGCCAGCGCGCGCCTGCCGAAGGGAAATGACGGGCACCATGCTTCACCGCTTCGATCTTCATGTGCATTCGTTCTTCTCGAAGGATGCCACCGGCTCGCCGGAATCCCTCATCGAGGCCGCACTCGCGAAAGGGTTGAGCGGGATCGCCATCACGGATCACGACACCTGCGAAGCCCACGCCTATCTGAAAGCAAAACCTCTCCCGGAGGGATTTCTCGTGGTGCCCGGAGTCGAGGTGAGCACCGCCGAGGGCCACCTGCTCTGCCTCGGAGTCACCCTCCCGTTCCTCAAGGGCGCCCCCGCAAAAAAAGTTTTGGACACGGTGAAATCCGGCGGCGGCATTGCGATTCCGGCGCACCCGTTCGACCGGTGGCGCGCGGGGATCCGCCCCCCGGCTCTCGACGCGCTCGCTCCCGAGGCGATCGAGGTCTTCAACGCAGCGGTGACCTCGCGCAGCTACAACGACCAGGCGCTCGCTTATGCGAAACGCCGCGGGCTCGCCATGATCGCCGGCAGTGACGCCCACCACAGCTCGGCCGTCGGCGCGAGCACCACCGTCTTCGAGATGGACGAACTCACCCTCCCCGCTCTGCTCGCGGCCATCCGCAAAGGCGGCAGGCCGGACGGCCACTACCTCTCGCTCCGCGAAGGCATAAAAAAACATTTTGCCAACTGGTTCCGCAAAGTGAACCCCGGGCCGACGGCCTGACGGGGGCCGCGGAAAAGTTCCGGGTGAAATTTGTGTTGCTCCGGAAAAATCCCGTTTCATGCTTTTGCTCGTGGAGGCCTACTCGCTGACGAAGGACGACTGGGAAGCGCGACTTGCCGGGCTCGGCGAGCCGAAATTCCGCGCCGCGCAGGTGCTCGAATGGCTCTACGCCAAACGCGCGCGGAGCTGGGACGACATGACAAACCTCCCGGCGGGGCTTCGCACGAAACTGGCCGACGGGCTCCCGCTCACCCCGCTGGAAAAAATCCGCGAGGCCGGATCCGACGACACGACCCGCAAATTTCTTTTCCGGCTGGCGGACGGGCAGATGATCGAGAGCGTCCTCATCCCGGCCTCGCCCGCGCTCCACGGCGAGGCGTCCGACCGGCGGACGCTCTGCATCTCGACCCAGGTCGGCTGCGCCTACGCGTGCAAGTTCTGCGCGAGCGGACTCGACGGGTGGAAGCGCAACCTCTCGGCTGGCGAGATCGTAAGCCAGTTCGTGCGCGTCGAGGATCTCGCCGGAGAGAGGATCAACAACATCGTTTTCATGGGCATGGGCGAGCCGATGGCCAACTACGACAACCTCCTTCGTGCGATCGGCATCCTGAACGCCCCATGGGGGATCGGCCTCGGCGCCCGCCACATGACGGTCTCGACCTCCGGCCTCGTCCCCGGCATCCGCGCCCTCGCCGCCCAGCCGCTCCAGATCCGCCTCGCGGTCTCGCTCCACGGCGCGACGGACGGGATCCGCGAAAAAATCATGCCGGTCAACAAAAGGCATCCGCTCGGCGAACTGCTTGCGGCCTGCGCGGATTACGCCCGCCGAAAAAAGCAGAAGATCACGTTCGAGTATCTCCTGATCAAAGACCTCAACGATGCGCCCGATCAGGCGCGCCTGCTCGCCGCGCACGCCCGCCCGGTCGGCGCAAAAATCAACCTCATCCCCTACAACCCCGTCGCGGGCCTCGCGTGGGAGCGGCCGGATGATGCCCGCCAGGAGGAATTCCTCGCGGCCGTGCGAGCGGCCGGCGCGGAGGCCACCCTGCGCCGCGAAAAGGGCCTCGACATCGCCGCCGCCTGCGGACAGCTCCGGCTCCATGTCGAAAAATCCTTTGCAGCGTCCGGGCCGCTCATCGAACCGTTTCCCATCGGGGCGAAGCGATCTGGCCGGAGCGACGCCGCTTGATCCCGGTGCGGGATTTGCTATTCTCCGGCGTGCGGAAACAACGGTTGATCCTCGGGATGCTTCTCGTCCTCTCCGGTTCTCCGGTGCGCGGGCAGATGAGCGAGGAGCAGAAAAAGCGGCTATTTTTGGATGCCCGCGAGGATATTCGCCCGGTGCCGAAAGCCTCGGCAACACCCCGTCCGAAGCCCCAGCCCGCATCCCCGC
>Ga0194039_1000613_pt1 | contig 20820 bp, 12 predicted proteins | sample JunL228m_MetaG_FD_148679 | JGI IMG/M metagenome (GOLD analysis project Ga0194039, IMG submission 148679) | Anoxic zone freshwater microbial communities from boreal shield lake in IISD Experimental Lakes Area, Ontario, Canada - Jun2016-L227-8m | ecosystem: Environmental > Aquatic > Freshwater >... | reverse complement strand
GTCGAGGAACTGGCCGATTTTGCGTGCGAGAACACGAATCCCGGCGTTGTTGTTGTAAAAGATCCCCCGGATCCTGCAATTTACTGGAAGGCTGTGAGGGATTTCTGTGAGATCGATGAGGCAGTAGAGATTCTTGATTCTGCAGGTGCACAGTACCGTGGTTACAAAAATCGCCGGGGTCTGATTGGCGCAACCGCTGCGGTAGCAAGCGAATTATCAGATGCAACGTACGAGATCCTGACATACCGGCATCCGGAGCAGTGGGGCACGCTCCGCGACGTAAATCGTGAAAGCCTGTTTGCCGCAGAAGAGGCGACATTTCCGCATACGTGGGACACCGTGGATGAGGAGAACGATCTCGTGGTATGCGTACCGCATACACCCGACCCGGTGCTGTTTGGCATCCGGGGCGAGAGCCCGGCATGGGTGATGATGGCCCGGCAGCAGATCCTGTCTGAACCGAACGGCATCGAACAGTTATATGTAACCAACCAGGGAACCGACGCCCACCTGCTGCCGGGAAAGTGCGGGCATCTTTCAGAATTGCTCTCCTATGTTTTGCCGGGGGTTGTGACCGGCATACCTATGACAAAAGAGGGGGGCCATGTCTCGTTTACCATGAAAGAGGAGGATGTTGAAGTGCGGGGCATGGCCTATGAGCCGACCAAGAATTTCCGGCAGATCATCCGGCAGCTGGTGCCGGGCGATGAGGTGATCGCTGTTGGCAGCTTCAAGAAGGGGAGCATTAACTTAGAGAAGATCCAGATAGTCTCGCTCGCCCGGCCCACGATCACCCGTCCGCCGCTCTGCTCCGCGTGTAACAAGCGGATGACCAGCGACGGGAAAGGGAAGGGATGGAAGTGCAAGAAGTGCGGGGCACGGGCAGCTGATCCGGAGGTACTGGTTATTGACCGTACTCTGAAAACCGGATGGTATGAAGTCCCGCCTACTGCCAGAAGACATTTAGCAAAGCCTTTGTGCCGGGGCGAGCCGGAATTCCAACCGTGATATTTTTTGACCGTAACGTTGTTTGTGCAGAGTATACGAGTGTTTGAGCCGAAGGATAAATCATCGAATAAATCTTACAATCATTGGACACATCATCAGGATCCATTTCCGGTTTGGATATTTAATCCAGATACATAATTTATCGATGACTAACGATTTGTTGAAAATAAAAGATGATTATAAAAAAGGGAATTATGGATATCCGTAAAAAAACTCTGCTGGCGCTCGGTATAACCTTCATTATACTTTTAAGCATAATCGCAGGGATCTCAGTTTTCCTCTATGTTGATCAACTCGCACTTCTTGAACAGCAGGAGGTGACAAAAGAGGTTAGAGAGACAATCAATGCCATATCAAACGAGCAGGATGATCTCAGTAATACGCTTCACGATTGGTCATACTGGAATGACACGAATCAGTTTGTACTTGATCGGAACCCTGATTATATCACACAAAACTTAAATGAAGATACTCTCTCCTCGCTTCGCGTTAATCTCTATATGGTAACTGATAACCAGGGACATATTATCTATGGTAAGGTAGTGGATCCCGTCACCGGTAGTGAAAGCCCGTTTCCTGAATTTTTTAATCTGCTCCTCCCTCCCGGTCACTCTTTTTTTAACCATACCTCCCTGATAAGTACGAATACCGGCATTCTTCTAACACCTAAAGGACCCATAATGATTGTATCATCACCGGTGCTTAACAACCGGATGGAAGGTCCCTCGTATGGGATCCTCGTCATGGGAAGGTATCTTAATGAGCGTGAATTTGCCCGAATATCCCGTGTCACGGGAAATCCAACATCGGCTCACTGGAGCGGTGATCTGATCGCAGATAACTCGCAGCTATCACTCCTGCAAAAGATGAATTCGGATTCCTCTGTAGTCTGCGTCCCCCGTTCAGATAGCATCATTATTGGATACACGGTGATCAGGGATATTAACGGTCAAAAAATACTGATTGTCACCGATCAGCCACGTGATCTCTACCAGAACGGCCATGCGATCATCCAAACGTATCTGGTAATCTTCATTTTTGCAATATTAGTCACTCTTGTTATTTTCCTGTTTATCGTAGACCAGTCTATCCTGAAGCGGTTGAATCAACTCACAAATCGCGTCAGGAAGATGGGACAGGACCATAATGACGACATGAAGCTTGAACTTAACGGGAGCGATGAAATTGCTCTCCTTGAGCAGGCAATTCTGTCTGCACACGCCGATCTTAAGAGCAGTGAGCAGGAACTCAGGAATTTTTCAACGTCTCTTGCTACGGCAAACAAAAAACTCACCCTCCTCTCAGGTATCACCCGGCACGACATTAACAACGAGCTTATGGTGCAGAGGGTAGCTATTGAATTACTCGAAGAGAGCAAGCTCGCTCCATCACAGAACGAGTATTTCCAGAAGATCAATACCGCTGCACAGCGGATCTCTGTCATGATCCAGTTCGCTGCGGAATACGAGAAGATCGGTGTTGGTACCACCGTTTGGCAGAACTGTCGCACACTCGTAGACACAGCGGTAATAGGTGCCCAGTCTGAACGGGTTATTGTGATAAACGATCTCCCTATTGGTGCAGAAGTGTTTGCCGACCCGCTGATTGTCAAGGTATTAGCTAACCTGATAGACAATGCTGTGCGATATGGGGAGAAGATCACGACCATCCGTTTCTCGGTTGAAAAATCCGGCGACGACCATCTTATCGTGTGCGAGGATGATGGAGTGGGCATCGTTGCTGCTGACAAGGAGAGGATCTTCAAACTCGGTTTCGGGAAGAACACCGGGCTTGGTTTGGCCCTTTCGAGGGAGATCCTTGACATCACCGGCATCAAGATCCGCGAGACTGGTGAGCCGGGGAAAGGTGCACGGTTTGAGATGACGGTACCAAAAGATATGTGGCGTGAGGCAGATAGTTACGAATAAAAAAAATTAAGAGATTTGTCAGGGCCGTTTATTGTGTAGCCCGAAAATTATTTCCGTTTCAAAGCCGGCTCGTTGTCAGTGAGAAGTTTCTGTAAGAGCGCAGAATCAAGGTACGCCCGCACCTCAACGATTCGCCCGTGATCGAACCGGCAGATCCAGCAGTACCGGTTGCGGAACGGCTCACCGTTGAGAGCAGTGGACAGGGCTTCGAGTTCAACTGCTGCGCTGTTGCCGGAGACAAGGATATGAGTCACCCGCAGTAGCACGCCGTCTTTGAGTACCGTGTTGATTCTCTTGAACGTGTGGGCAATGAACTCCTGCTTGTTATGGTAGGTGCCGGCCAATGGGTGGGTTCCCATCACCGTCCAGTTAACATCGTCAGCAACGTGCTGGAAGAAATTATCCGAGTCTCCTGATTCCAGATGGGCAAAAAGTGTCCTGACCTGTTCTTCGGTTATGGGTTTCATAGAAATCACCAAATTTTTTATTGAAAATATTTTCTGGAAATGTACAGCTCGGGTATTTTAATATCATTTCCCCACGCTCTCTTCTACCACCGCAATCTCATCAGCTGTCAACCCATACAACCCGTACACCAGCGAATCGATCTGCCGGTCGGTCGACTCGATCTCCTGCGTGACGAGCCGCCGCTCCTGATCGGTCCTGGCGTGGCTCAGGTGTTTGTGCAGTTCCAACATGCCGGTAACGAGCGTAACCATGCGATCGTGACGGGCTTTGTCATCCGGCTTGTCAAAGTCAGTAGTATAGATCGGAAGTGCTGCAATCCGCTCCCAGACCGGCGTTTTCTTTTTTTCCGGTAATTCATCAGCGGTAACCCGTAGAAAGAACGCACTCAACCTGCTGTTGAGTACCGCAAGCAGGTAGAGGCTGGAGTGACGGATGAACCGGGTATGACGGTCCGGAATTGCACCTTCTGAATCAAAAGTAAACGCCGAAAATACTCCGGAAACGTGGAAAAATATCAGAAACTGGTCCCGGTCAAAAACGCCCGGCTCGCAGGCACACTCCCACCAGAAATCTCCCTGGTGCTTACGCTCCTTTGCCCGCTCTGCAAACGGTTTAAGGTGCCGGGCTATGGCTGGATATTTCATCTTTAACCATTGCCAGCCAGCCTGATCACCTGCGTGGGATGTTGTCCAGCCTTGCGGAATGAAAAGTATGAAACGTGACAAAGGAGGTGAACCGTACCGGACAATCTCTCCTGTGGAAAGAAACGGGTGGATTAAGGATTTGCTTTTTAAGGATGCCTCAATCAGCTCTTTTCTCTGACGGGCATTGATCACAAACGCCTCATCCAGCCCGGTAATGATCCCGTGATGAACCCGGCCCATCACCACTTCTTCAAGCGGTTTACCGGCACTGCGGATTATTTTTAAGAGATCCTGCACCCGTGTATCGCGGAGCGTCCAGCCTCCGGCACCCAACACCGTTTGATCGAACGGGAACCGGCTCATACGATACTGCACTTCAAGCGGTTCGGTGTCATCAAGATCCAGCGGGGCGGCAAAGAACGTGTGAGACGGCGGACTGTGGGTGATCCAGATTACACAGAGCGAGGGGTGCAGTTTATCCTCCGCTTCCGTACCGGAATCGGTGATCTCTTCGATCTGGTACTGGAGCAGGTGCTTTCGTACCGGAAGGCCGGATTTGGCCCGGAGCCAGCGGTTGCCTGCAACAAAGCCAAGCGTCCCGCACGGACAGATAAGCGAGAGTCCACGCTCGATAAAATAAGCAGAACGATCCGCCTGCTGATGGTATACGGAATAATGATGCTGGAAATACCGGTGCACCCACTCGTGCGGCTGGAGCGGACCATCCGGCAGGTTGCCAAGCACTGCATCAAATCCTCCCGCCTGCAGCACTTCCGGAAATGAACTTTTCCAGTCGAGAGGATTAATCCGGTGCCTCTCATGTGAGGGGGAGAATGCGATCAACTCCTCGGATTCGACATCCGCAGCGATAAGGGAATTTCCGCAGAGTATATTCCGGTCCAGTGCCCGGAACACCAATCCTGCGAAACTCATGAAATTTTCCGGCAGGGTTTTTGCCCGTTCATCCTTGCAGAGTTCAAAGAAGAGGAGCATCTTTGCCACAGCAACGGCATGCGGATCAAGATCTACCCCGTGGATGGAGTTAACGAGATGCTCCTGCCGCCCGGCAAGTGTGTGCCTGCCATTGCCGGAATGGTTGAGGAGATTTTGGTATGCACTGAGGATTACCCTCCCAGAACCGCACGCCATATCGAGCATCCGGATGGGAAGCAAGTCGTCCGGGTTCCGTTTTGCATACGCTCCTGCAAGCGACTGGCGAACCATGAATGCAATCATTTCAGCTGAAGGTGTGGGTGTTCCCTGAGACTGGAGCGTGTCGCGGGTCTCAACAACAACTGCCTGATGGGCAGCAGAGCGGCGGACCGCACTGGTGAAGTGCTGATCAAACACCTCTGCGATCATTGCGTTGGAGAGGGTGTCGAAATGGTACTTCCGGTCGGATCCGCACAGGTGCAGGAGAATCTTTTGTATCACTCGCACTTCAGGAAGCACCGGGTCCGTAGTAGTCATCTGGTGACGGCCGGGTACGGGGATCTCTTTCCATGGATCAGTGTTCTGCAAAAATAATTCTGAAAGGGTAGTGAGAGGATCTGCTGCATCATGTATCTGCTGGAGAGTTCCGGCTTGTATGAGCCCTCGATCTTCTGCAATACGCAGGAAGAATAGACGCCCGATGATCCGGTTTGTTGCTGCTGCGGTAGTGTCGCTTGTTAAACCGTGATTATTCCGGGCAATGCTGCGGGCAAGCCCATTACGGAAGGTTGAGAGGTCGTGCAGGAGAATTGTCAGGGTAGAGTCGACAGGAGGACGGTTCGCATCTTTTACAGGGGCAGAATCCGTGCTCGGCATTGTTGTAGTACTGTGCGGGCGGGAAAATAACCGTTCTGATGAATGAAGAGGGAGAGATGGGATTAAATCCCAATCCCCGCTTCCCCGCTGCTCTCACCCGAGGGCTCCTTTGCCGTAACCATGAGCATCAGCACAATGCCAATGATCTCTAAGACCATGCAGAACAGGAACGCTGTATCGAACGCACCCGCGAGATCCGCTGATGACACGGCATGGGCCGATACCTTTGCAAGTTGGGGTCCCGCTGCGATCGTGGCAACCAGCATGACGACCGCGACTCCGAGCGAGGACCCGAGATTGGTCATCATCTTGACAAGGCCGCTTGTGGATCCCCGGTCTTTTACCGGGCACTCACCCATCACTGCGCTGTTCAGCGGCGAGAAAGCTATACCGGTTCCTGCACCGAGTAAGAAAAGGTAGATACCAATGTGTCCCACGCTCGTTTCAGCAGAGATGGTGGAGAGAAGGAACAGGGCAACCGCACAGAGGATAAAACCGGTGATGATCGGTTTTTTTGTCCCGATCACATCTGATATCTTTCCTGCAAGAGGGGCTGTCACGATCATGCCGACCGGCAACGTGAGCAGGATCGTGCCGGCATTACCGGCTGGAATCTTTTTTACCATCTCAAGGTAAAAGGGCATGATGACCATGACACCGGCCATCGCCATCTGGATAAGCATCACGTTCACGTTCTGGAGCGAATACGCCCGGTTGGCAAAGAGGCTGGTATTGATCAGCGGTTCTTTTCCACGGCGTTCCTGCACAATGAAGAGAACCCAGAAGATGGCAGAGATTACAAGAGCAATCATCCCGAGCTGGGGGTTGTTGCCCTGCACCGTGGTGAGACCAATGATGAGCGAGCCCAGCGCAATAAAGATCAGCAGGACACCGGGGATGTCGATCTTTGCTTTTGGGGTCACGGGTGCCAGATTCGGGAGGATGTGCATGCCGAGAATGATCGCAATGATTCCCACCGGCAGGTTCACTAAGAAGATGTACTGCCAGCTAAATACACTGGTGAGAAAACCACCGACAACCGGGCCTAGGGCTGCGCCCAACATGGTGAACATGGCAACAATCCCGAGCGCTTGTCCCCGCAGGGATGAGGACAGATATGAAGTTACCATGACTGCCCCGAGCGCCGAGATGACCGCTCCGCCTACGGCCTGGATCATCCTTGAAAAGATGAGTATCTCAATGGTCGGAGACAACCCGCAGAGGGCAGACCCGACCGTGAAGAGGGCAAAACCGCCAAGGAACAGATTCCGGTACCCCTTCATATCCCCGAGGCGCGATGCCGCGAGCAGGAGGCTGACAAGGACGATCAGGTACGCGTTGAGCACCCATGAGACTGTCACAGTGGAAATGTCAAAGGATTTTGCAATCGCAGGAAGGGCAATATTCACAATCGTTGCATCGAGACCGGCCATGAATGAGCCCAGCGCGATAACAATCACGATCATCAGGTCTTTGGGGGACATTTTCTGTGGAGACGAACTTTCACTCATGCATATCAGAACCCGGTAAGAGGAAATTGGATTTTTTCCCCATAAGAATGCTTCCTCATGGATACCTGTGGTTCGGGGAATTGGGAACTGTTTCCCTTTTTTGCTGTCATCAGTTCCCCTTCAGGTCCAATCCAGCCTTTGTTGGGATGTATCTCGTTATCCGGGAGAGAATGACCAAAACAGTATAATCCGGCTTTTGCCTACGGAACCTGGCAAAACGTTTTTTTAAAAAGCAGCGGGAGTTTTTCCTACAGCACTCGTTTTAAAGAATCGATTCGCAAAGGTTCGGCATCATCTAGGTAAATCAGTTCGATCTCATTGTTTGAGATAATAGATATCCATCGCAATGTCCGCTGCCACTCCAGTTCCTGTGCTTATTTCAATACAACCCATCCACAAAAAACAATCCCATCAATCACCGGGTTGTCCGATAAGTTGCTGATAATCCCATTAATTACCAACATCTTTTTCTCCGAGTTCTTAATAACCATCCGTAATGGTTTGACCATATAGGGATTTTTTAAAATCATCTCGAAGATCTGTTTTGCTTTTGCGATATCATCTTTTTGCAGGAGATCGAACAGGCTCTTTCCTGCCACCTGCTCCTGGGAAGATCCTATGACACGGTTGAGTGACCGGCTCTCGTGTCTTAACGTCCCGTCTGCATTCAGGATTACTATGACATCTGCGGAATCCTCTAATAACGTACGGAAAAATTCTTCATTCTGGAGCAGTTGTTCTTCAATCTTTTTTGTCTTTGTTATATCATGAATATGGACAGCATATTTTACAAGTTTCCCTGATGGATTACAGATGGGATTGACGCTGATATTGAACCACCTGCCATTCAACTCTTCTTTAAACTGGAAACTCGTAGTCTGGTTCTGGGCCAGATTCCATCCCACCATTTTTGAGGAGAGGATTCCTGATGAGACCAGATCATAGATTTGAGTGCCAGCGAGCTTATCTACAGGTATTCCGGCCTTTTTTGCAAGTGCCTCATTGACGACAAGAATTTTACCATCACTATCAATTAGAAAATGCATCTCTTCAGTTTCATTTAACAGCACACGGGTGGTCTCTTCACTTAAACGTAATTCCTGTTCCATGGCATGTTTGTAAAGTGCCATTTCAATTGTGGTCTTGAGCTCCTGTTCGCGGACGGGTTTTAAGATATAGCCAAACGGTTCGGTAAATTTTGCTTTCTGGACAAACCGGTCGTCACTATATGCGGTAAGATAGATCACCGGGATCAGTGTCCGGACCCGGATATTTTCAGCAGCTTCAATCCCATCCATCTTTCCGGCAAGCTGGATATCCATTAAGACAAGATTGGGTTTTTGTTCTATTGCAACTTCTACTGCCTGCTCTCCGGTCGGCACTATGCCTATCACCGAATATCCCAGATCCGTCAGGCTGTCTTTTATACCCATGGCGGTTATGGCTTCATCTTCAACTATCAGTATGGTTTCATTGCTCATGGTAATACTCTGTGGCATTTTCAATGTTAAATACTATGTTAAATTTCGTCCTCGTCTCCTCCATGAGGGTAATATAAACGGGCAGAGATCTGTCTCTGAACTGCGAATCTGTCATGCCGGATTTGAAACATGGCAGCAGGCGGCAAACGAGGGAAAAATATGGTTCATGTCAACCGTTCCCTCAGGACAATAACCCGGTATCTCATACGGTTTTGTTCAGACAATGGGGAACTTTTGAGGAGGAACGACAGGTTCAGCCCGTATTTGTTCCGGGCTATAAAATTGCCCGTACGGATCGATTTCTGGTCAAGGACAAACCCATCAACGTTTACGGAAAACTTGTTCTCAGGTGCCGAGAGTGTGCTGAAGTGTTTTCCCTCCACATCCTGCAAAGTATAGCCGAATCGTGTTTTAAACGACCCGTTTACATATGAGATTATACCCGCCGAATCAGTGATAATGACCGGGTCATCCATGCTGTCTAAAGCGGCATCGAGCGTGGCAAGTCTTATTCGTTCGGCTACAAGCTGATCATTTAAGGATTTTAAGGTGATCTCATCGGCTTTCCGGTGGGAGATATCAGTGCAGTGAACCGCAATCGACTGGATGATTCCCTGGGAATCGGCTATGGGGATCACAGCGCAGTCATACCAGACATTCCCGAAATTTTCCTCAACCCGTACTGTTTTTCCGGTTCCGGCCTGCCGTACCGCTTCTGCGAGGGGGGCGGTGATGACGTGCCGTGTCAGCAGTTCAAAGAAGGGCTTACCGATAATGTGCTCTTTTTTATCCTGCGTCCTCTTTACCATCGCTTCGTTCAATGCTATGATGTTTGCTTGTGCGTCTAACAGGAGTGAGGGGTTGTCCGTAGCGTTGAGCAGCGTGTGTATGGTGTCGTCGCGTTGCCTGATCTGCTGTTCGATCTGGTGCTTGTAGATTGCCATTTCAATGGCCGTCTTGAGTTCCTGTTCCCGGACTGGTTTTAAAAGATAAGCAAACGGTTCGGTAATCTTTGCCTTCTGGACGAACCGGTCATCACTGTATGCGGTAAGATAGATCACCGGGATCCGTGTCCGGACCCGGATATTTTCAGCAGCTTCAATCCCATCCATTTTTCCGGCAAGCTGGATATCCATTAAGACAAGATTGGGTTTTTGTTCTATTGCAACTTCTACTGCCTGCTCTCCGGTCGGCACTATATCTATCACTACATATCCCATATCCGTCAGGCTTTTTTTAAGACCCATGCCGGTTACGGCCTCATCTTCGACAATCAGTATCGTTTCCTGGCTCATGATGATCCTCACTCTCTTTAACAATCGTAAATACAATCTCAAATGTTGTTCCTTTCTCCCTTGTCAGGGTAATCTTTCCCAGAATCTGACTGACCAGCCCGTTTACGAGTTGCATTCCTAAAGATTCGGTGTTTTTGTAATCCACGCTGGCGGGAAAACCGACTCCGTCATCCTGGAAGATATACCGGTAGTTACCTTTCTCATGAGTCATATTGATCCGGATGCTGCCTTTGTGTTGATCCGGAAAGGCGTGTTTGAGGGAATTTGTCAGCAGTTCGTTTGTGATCAGGCTGAGCGGGATCGCCTTGTCAATCGGGAGGAATATTCCCTCGGCTTTAATGTCAAGAGCGATCCTTCCGGATCCGACATTAAATGAAGTAAACAGGTAGTCTCCCATCATGCGGAGATAATCCTGGACATCTACATTTGAAAGACTTTTAGACCGGTAGAGTTTCTCGTGCACGAGCGCAATAGAGAAGATCCGGTTCTCACTTTCCTGGAACAATGCGCGGATTTTTGGATCGCTGATCTTTTTTCTCTGGAGGAGGAGAAGACTTGAGATCACCTGCATGTTATTCTTGACCCGGTGATGGATCTCTTTGAGCAGCATCTCTTTCTCTAAGAGAGATGCTGCAATCTCTTCTGCCTGACGTTTTCGCTCGGTAATATCCTGAAGCGTACCTATGACATAGGAACGGGTTCCCTCAATTACCGGAGCCAGACCCCGCACCTCTGCTGACACCTTTTTGCCGGTCTCGGTGATTAGCCGGACTTCAAGGTTAAAGGGTTCTCCTGTCAAAAGGCAGGCAGTTATTTTTTCACGGAGGACCGGAATATCCTCCGGAGCATAATATTTCAACCCCTCGATAAGTCCCGGCCGGTAATTACGTGGAGCTTCTATTATATCATAAACCCCATCTGTCCATTCAAGGAAATTTGTGTTGGGGTTGGCCTTCCAGCCGCCCAACCGGGCGATCTGCTGGGTTTCTTTTAAGAAGAACTCGCTTTTGCGGAGTGCTTCTTCTGCACGTTCCCTTTCGATCGCATTTGAGATGCTTTTGCCGGTGATCGTGACAAGGATGATGATGCTCTCCAGCCAGGTCTTCTCGAGCCGGACGCTGTCAAACCCGAGAAATCCGATCAGGGTGTTCTGGGAGATGAGCGGGACGATAAGATTGGATTTTATATCCTGCGCTTCTAAAATCTTTTTCTCACTGCCGGCTTCTTCTGGCAGCTCTGCCACACAGGGCACGTGAATGCTTTCAAACCGGTGGAGTCTTTCCATCCACCAGGGAAACCGTTCTGTAGACAGGTTCTGCAATGTATCTTTCTGGGGTACGATTCCTTCTGCACACCACTCGTGGGTGTTTTGCATAATCATTCCGTCATCGGACAGGAGAAACACATAACAGCGATCTACCCCGGCAAATCTGCCGAGTTCTCCGATTGCAGTGCTGATCTCATAATAAATTTTGTCGGACGAGATATTGATAAAACGTGCCGAAAGCGAGAGAATCAGTCGTAAGAGGATATCGTTTTCCTGCAGCGACTTCTCTGCATTCTTCTGGTCGGTGATATCCCAGTTCGTGCCAATCAGGTGCAGGGGTTTACCTCCGGTATCTCGGTCTAAGACAGCGAGGGCCCGGATATTACGAATGGTTCCATCCGGCCAGAGAACCCGGAATTCGGTGTCGAACACCTTTTCTCCGCTTATGGCCTGCTGTATCTCTGCGTCACCCTGCTTACGGTCATCCGGGTGAAGTCCTGCCTGCCATGCCTCGTATGCGCCGCTGAACTGTTCCCTTGTTATCCCGTAGAGGGCAAACATCTGGTCATCCCAGATCAGGATGTTATTGATGAGATCCAGATCCCAGATACCCACGCCGCCAGCCTGTACAGCCAGCGACAAGCGATCGGAAAGCTCGTGCAGTTTCTCCTCTGCCCGTTTGCGTCGGGTGATGTCGCGGCTGATGCCAAGCACACCGATCACTGATCCGTCCAGCCCCCTATAGGGCGTTTTTAAGGTGTCGATCTGTTTTTTCCGGCCATCCGGATAGGTGATCTGTTCCTCATTCTGGCTGGGTTCGCCCGATTCCAGCATGCGGTTGTCATACCCTCTGAAAAAGTCCGCGATCTCTTTATCGAAGAGATCGTAATCGGTCTTTCCGATAATCTCTTCCCTTGGCTTTCCGACAAATTCGGCAAAGGGCGGATTGCAACCCAGGTAAACACCTTCTTTATCCTTGAAAAAGATGATGTCGGGAATGGAATCGAGCAGGGACTTGATAAGACTTGCCTGCCGCTGGATTTCATCCTCTGCCACTTTGCGTTCGGTGACATCACGGCTTACTCCAATAAGCACCTCATTTCCGTCCCACCAACCACGGGTCACTTTTGTCTCGACTTCAATGATCTCTTTGTTTTTCGAAAGGAGTGGCACCGGGCAGGAGTCCATGGTACCAGCGATCATGCCCTGAACATTTATTAAAGCTTCATCCCGTCGTTCCGGTATATGGAGCAGCAGGACATTGGTGTTATGGAGTTCTGCATCGGTATATCCCAGTTTCCATTCAACAGTTTTGTTCACTTTGAAGATCCTGCCCTGCATATCGAGAACAAAGATCATCTCATTGACCGAATCGAACAGCACCTGCAGGTTCTCTGAAGATTTCTTAAACGCTGCTTCTGCTATCAGCCGCTCGACAATTGTACCCAGCTCTCGCCCTATAGTAATGAGCACCTGTTTTTCATCAGCAGAGATGGTATACCGTTTTGAACTGGCCACATTGAGCGCACCGATCACCTTGTTCTTTGAAACAAGTGGGATGCTTGCCATTGAACGGATATGGTATTTTTGTGCAAGGTCCGGAGACATTTCTTCATAATGATCGGTGATGATCGGCTGATTTTTGATAAACAGGGTATCATAGGGCGGTGCGTCAATGCGTAACGTGCGGCGTTTTTTTACAAAATCTTCAGGGAGATTTTTGGTATAGTGGATCTCTGCGGTTCTTTCTGCCGGGTTTACGAGATAAATTCCCCCGGCTTCAAAATTCAGCAGCTCAAGCGCCTTGTCCAGTGTGTCCCTGAACAGCTTGGGAAGCGACTCTGCGTTGTTGGCTGTGATAATGACCTCATTGAGGATGAAAGTCACCTTTGCGTATTCTTTTAATGATTCGGCGATTACTTTGCGGTCCTCAATCTCTTTTTGCAGTTGCATGTTGGTAGAGAACAGATCGGCAGTCCGCTCTTTTACGGTAAGTTCGAGGGTTTCATGCGCCTTTTGCAGTGCTTCTGCTACCTGCTTCTGCCGGGATATATCCCGGAACGAACCGATGAGAAAGTTCTGACCTTTTATTTCAATCTGGTTCCCTATGATGGAAACCGGTACCCGCTGACCATCGCGGGTGATTACGATCGAATCGCTGCCGGTGTCCATTCCATCCGCATACCCCCTGAAATTATCGATGGTCTCTGCACGGACATCTTCGGGATGGAGGGTGTCCATCTTCATCGTGAGAAGCTCTGCGCGGGAATAGCCGGTCAGGTATTCTGCTTTCCGGTTGCAGTCGGTGAGCATTCGGGTTTTCGGGTCAGCGATAAAGACGGCATCGTTGCTCTGTTCAAACAACGTGCGGAAACGACTCTCGCTCTCGTGAATTGCCTCTTCTGCCACTTTGCGTTCGGTTATGTCAGTGAGGAAATTCAGGGTGGCGGGACGGCCTTCCCACTCTATTTTAACAGCGCCTAACTCAACCCATTTTATGCCACCGTCCCGGGTGATCAGTTGTATCGGATAATGAGGGAACAATTCCTCATGCTCCCCTCTTAACAGCCGGGAATAAATTTTCTTTATATTCTCGTGGTGAGAGGGATGAATATACGAAAGGAATGGTATTGTCAGAAGTTCCTCTTCCGAATAACCGGTGAGTTGAATCAACCGTGGATTGACCATCCGCAGCTTATCATCCTGTGCCACCACAATGGCTTCACTTGCGTATTCGAACAGGTGCCGGTATTTCTCCTCGCTCTCTCTTAACGCATCTTCCGCTTGCCAGATATCAGTAATATCGCTGATTGCAATACGGATCTCAGTATGTATTCCACCGCTTCCAAGCCGGACCCCTTCCAGCCGGGCAGGAAATGAAGACCCGCCCGCACGTTTGAGCAGGAGTGTGCAATACTGTTTTTCTTCCTGTTGAAGCACATCTGTGATATAATGGTACCATTGATCCTGATCTTTAGGGACCACAAAAGTATTGAACCGTGTCCATACCAGTTTGCTCCGCTCAACTCCAAGAAGTTTTGAACAGGTGAGGTTAACTTCAATAATTGCTCCCTTTTCATTGACCGTGAGAAGACCGGTCGGAGCAAAATCATATTGATCCAGAAACTTGTCCCGTGACTCTTCCAGTTCATGGTGAGACCTCTGGACCTCTTCAGCCTGCATCTCAAGCTCGATCTGGTGGACGCGAAGTTCGTAGATGATTCGTTCCGTGTCCTGACCTGAAAGTTCGGAGGGAATTATGGGAGATTCCTTAAGTCTTTTCTCTGCTTCGTTTCGGATCGTACTGGGGCTGCCCGGTTTTGTTTTTTCATCCGCTGTTTTCTTTTTTGCTGCCATTTATGCACCATTCCCTGTCATGCGCCCCGCTCCATTCGGCATTGTGATCTGAAACTTCGTCCCATCGCCCGTCTTGCATCTGGTGCGCTCAGTGCATTGCGTTACTAAGTGATCCCCGGATTCCACAAAGAACAACTTGCCGAAATCTGCATAGGAAAGTTCGTCAGCGACATAGACATTGCGGTACATAGCAATAACCTGATAATTACTCTGCATTGGACTACCGTGATGATATATTGATGTTTTTAAAATTCGTTCAGTCCATTAACGTATTATTTATTTATGCTCTATGGGAGTTTTTGATCTTACAAGGATTTCACAGGGTGTTAAAAAACGTGTTAATTCCGAGGTCTTCCTAATCACGGGACACCGGCTGTATAATGTGCAAGGATCTCTGCCTGAGAGAAGGCCTCTTCGTAGGTTTTGACACCACGGATATCCCCCTCGAGCTTACGTTGCATGCTCGTTGGACCTGGCCATTGGATGCCTGCCGGGCCACCTATCTGGTACTTACCCGGAGAAGCGCGGAGACCTTCATTGGGTACTCCAACACTTTTGCTGTTCTGCTGAATACCGTTAACAGAAATCGCCATTGTTCCCGGCGTCTTGTTGTAGACACCGGTTACATAGTACCATGTTCCACTAACAGGTGTTGTGGTTGATAGCAAATAGGAGCCACTACCGCTCACCGTTGCCGTTGCCAGAGCAAACTCAAATTTAGTATTGTACTGATCGTGTTCGAGATGGTACCGGCGATTATTATCAGTTGTACCATCCACAACGATCGTTGCCCATTTGCTTGTGTTATCGGTCCCCGGGTTAGGGGGAACGTTCCACTTCACCCACCCCTCAACCGTGAACCCCGGGTACCGGGAATACAGGGGCGTGAGCGTAAAGTCTGCATTGACGGTACTGTTTGCGGTGACAGATACCGTGCTGTTTGCCGGGTAATACCCGGTAAGGCTGAGATCAATCCGGTGCTGACCGGACGTTACATTGGCCAGTGTGGATGGTGTGACTCTGCCGGTATCAAATGTATCAAGCCAGATACCTGCCCCTGCCGGGGTGGAGGTTACCGCAAACGACCCGGTGGTCGTTATATTGACGGGTGTACTGTTGCCCGCAGGTCCGGAGAAGGTTACAGATGCTAGCACTACCGAAGTGGGTTTTCCCAGATAGACCAGCTTCACATCGTTAATTGCACTGGTAGAATAGTTTAAAACGAGCCGCTCTCCCGGAGACCACGGGTATGAACCGCCCACAAGACTGAGATTTCCGTCCGACACACGGTTGCCGTTCACTGTCACATAGAACCTGCCCTGTTCCAGCGGATCGCCGTTTTTAAAAAGAAGAGAGACCTGATTCCCGTTCTTTGTGATATCTGCAGCAACCATCGGGATCTTTTCAATGGTGGGAATCTGAAAAACAAACACATATGCTATCACGGCTGCGAGAAGGACCAGTGCTACCATGAGAATCACGGAAATTATTGGTGCGACCGCAGAATCACAAGCCGGTTTATGCATTAGTTCTGCTCTTTGTCGTTTATTCGCTATTAAATGCACCATTGGGTTTTTTTCTTACAAGGATTTCACAGGGTATAAAAAACGTTTTGATTCTTATGTCTCCGTCTTTATGGGGCTCCTGTCTGGTAGTGTAAAAGGATCTCGGGCGGCGAAAACCGTCTCGTATATCAGGTTGATTTGACCCGGTTCTCTGATAAATGAGGTTATCCAAGACTTTTCCATTCCCAGACCTTACCCGATACTACCCTTGGGATTTTTTTAATTGCATAATTTCCGTAATCTCTCCGTTCATAATTGGCGCCATATTGGTTTGATTTAAGATCCAAAAACACAGATCCAGCACCCCGTTTCTCTATTATGGGGGAACTCCTTTAGCGAAATTGGCAGTAATCTCAGCCGGACTCATTGCCCGTTCATAGGTGTTGAGTCCCCTAATATCACCGTTGAAAATACGCTGATTGGTAATACCATTAAAAGTAATTCCTGATGGTCCTCCCACCTGGTACTTAACCGGTGAATTGCGGAGACCCGAACTATCAACGTTTTTCAAGATCTCCCTCACCCCGTTTACGTAAATTGCCATCGTCCCCGGCGTCTGGTCGTAGACACCGGTTACGTAGTACCAGGTTCCGATCGCCGGAGTTGTGGATGATGTCACCCAGGTACCACTACCGCCACCTGTTACCGTTACAAGGGCAAACTCAAAATGGGTATTATCCGAATTGTGTTGGATTTGGTACCGACGGTTGTTATCACGGTCCCCATCAACAACAATCGTTGCCCATTGGCGTGAGATATTACCACCCGGGTTCGGGTCAGCGTTCCATTTCACCCAAGATTCAACAGTGAACCCGTTAAGTGCCGTTACCGTAATGTATCCGGTTTGCGTTTTGGTATTGCTGCCTCCTGTATTCGTAGCATTCAACGAGACGGTGTAGGTTCCGAGTGAATTATAAGTGTGGGAAGGATTCTGGGTGGATGAACCTGAACCATCACCAAAGTTCCACAACCACGATGTAGGGAAATTGGCAGAATTATCTACAAAGGACACAATGAGCGGAACGGTGCCGGATGTAGGAGTGCCGATGAAGTTGGCAACCGGAGGAGCTAGCGAAACAACGCTGATATAATCACTTATGATTTTGGTGTCGCTTCCATCTGGATTGGTTGCTTTTAAAGAGACCGTGTAGGTTCCGATTGAATTGTAAGTGTGAGAAGGATTCTGGGTGGATGAACCTGAACCATCACCAAAGTTCCATAACCACGATGTGGGGAAATTGGTAGAATTATCTACAAAGGACACAATGAGCGGAACGGTGCCGGATGTAGGAGTGCCAGTAAAACTGGCGACCGGGGGTACCCCTTTAGCGAATTTGGCCGTAATCTCAGCCGGACTCATTGCCCACTCATACGTGTTGAGTCCTTTGATCTCACCGTCAAAAATGCGCTGATGGGCATTACCGTTAAAAGTAATTCCAGATGGTCCGCCGATCTGGTAGATATTTGGTGACGGTCTAAGGCCAGAACTGTCGACACCCCCCGTATTTGCACCGTACTCCTGGACACCGTTTACAAAGATTGACATAGTCCCCGGTGTCTGGTTGTAGACTCCCACAACGTGATACAAGACTCCTGTCAACGGACTCGTGGTTGATTCGATATATGCCATTCCGCCAGAATTCTTTTGACGGGCAAACTCAAAATATGAATTTGATGAACTGTGTTGAAGCTGGTACCGACGGTTACTATCGCTGTCCCCATCGATTACAATCGTTGCCCATTGGCGTGAGACATTACCTCCCGAGTTTGGGGGATTGTTCCATTTTATCCACGTTTCCACTGTGAAACCCGGGTAACGGGAATAAATTGGCGTAGTGTTGACTGGGGTAGTGTTACCAGAGGAAGCGGAGAAGGTTGCAGACGCGAGCACTACCGAGGTGGGTTTTCCCAGATAGACCAGCTTCACATCGTTAATCGCACTGGTCGAATAGTTTGCAACGAGTTGCTCTCCCGGAGACCACGGGTATGAACCGCTCACAAGACTGATATTTCCGTCCGACACACGGTTGCCGTTCACTGTCACATAGAACCTGCCCTGTTCAAGCGGATCGCCGTTTTTAAAAAAGAGAGATACCTGGCTCCCGTTCTTTGTGATATCTGCAGCAACCATCGGGATCTTTTCAATGGTAGGAATCTGGAAAATATACACATATGCTATCACGGCTGCGAGAAGAACCAGTGCGACCATCAGAATCACGGAAATTATTGGCGCAACCGCAGAATCACATGCCGGTTTATGCATTAGTTCTGTTCATTGTCGTTGATTTGCTATTAAATGCACCATTGGGTTTTTGGCTACAAGATTTCACAAGGCTTAAAAAAAACGTGTTGATTCTGATGCCCACTTAATCATGGGACACCTGCTGTATAATGTGCAAGGATCTCCGCTTGCGAGAGTGCTTCGTTGTAGGTATGGAGTCCGCTAATATCCCCATTGAACTTGCGCTGGTTCAATCCCGGGGAATAGGTAATCCCTGCCGGTCCACCAACCTGGTAGAAACCGTAAGAACTGTGCATGCCTGAACTGTCAGTAGTCCACGATCCCGTACCTACTTGCTTGATGCCATTCACATAGACCGTGAATGTTCCCGGGGTCTTGTTGTACACTTCAACAGCGTGGTACCATACACCTGCCTGTGGTACGGTGTCCGAATTAATGGACCCATAATTATTATTGAAAGTTCTGAAACCGAATTGAATGTGAGCATTAGTACTATCATGAGCGATCACGTATACTCGGTTACTATCATCGTTCCCATCCACGACAATCGTCGCCCATTTTCTTGTCGTATCAGCACCCGGGTCCGGGTTAACGTTCCACTTCATCCACGCTTCTGCGGTGAAGCCCGGGTAACGGGAATACAATGGCGTAGTGTTGACAGGAGTAGTGTTACCAGAGGTAGCGGAGAAGGTTGCAGACGCGAGCACTACCGAATTGGGTTTTCCCAGATAGACCAGCTTCACATCGTTAATCGCACTGGTCGAATAGTTTGCTATGATCCGCTCTCCCGGAGACCACGGGTATGAACCGCCTATAAGACTGATATTTCCGTCCGACACCCGGTCGCCGTTCACTGTCACATAGAACCTGCCCTGTTCAAGCGGATCGCCGTTTTTAAAAAAGAGAGATACCTGGCTCCCGTTCTTTGTGATATCTGCAGCAACCATCGGGATCTTTTCAATGGACGGAATCTGGAAAATATACACATATGCTATCACGGCTGCGAGAAGAACCAGTGCGACCATCAGAATCACGGAAATTATTGGCGCAACCGCAGAATCACATGCCGATTTATGCATCAATTCTGTTCATTGCCGTTTATTTGCTATTAAATGCTCCGTTGAGAGGGAGAGGGAGAAAAGGACGGTGTGCGAATCATCCCGGTCTAGAAATTCCTTCTGGGCATCTGAATAGTTACGTTTTTTGTTTATTCACCGTGTTTCTTCCGTTTTTTTATCTGCCGTGAACATTTGTGATGCTCTATGCAGGACACAACCCCGGAGAATTGGCCGAGTACTGCCCGGCAATTTCAGCGGGGGTGAGTGCACGCTGATATACGGCGACATTTGCAAGATTACCGTTGAAATATTTAGAAGTCCCCGTTGATCCGATAACCAGCGGAGCAGTGGTAGAAACCTTGAGTGGACCTGATAGCGCCATGCTCTTTTCTTCTACACCGTTCACATAAAGCCGGAGGTATGAGCTGTCATAGGACATGACGATGTGGTACCAGGTATTGAGGGTAGGCTGTCGATTGCCGCCTTGCGACCAGCTGAGCGTGTATTTCGTTCCGTTAACAAGAGTCACGCCCCCCATCCAGCCGTTCCACTTGTCCTGGTAAATGTTGTCCCCGTCCCAATCTCTCATCTGGACTACAGTTGCGGTCTTTTGTTCGGTGGGATATACCCAGGCTTCATAGGTGATCTGGTTTGTAGAAGTAAGAGCAGCACTGTTTGGGATTGTGACAAAAGAGGATGCACCGTTGAAAGCAAGAACGGACTGATTAGCGCAGGTCTTCCATGTACCGTTGATCACTGTGCCATTAACTGTCACATTGCACGAACTGTCATGTGCAGTTGTTCCCGTCAGATCACTCAGGGACCAGAAACCAGCGGCAAAAGCCCGGGGTTTTGTGAGGTCATCGCAGACTGATAAAATGGTAACAGAAGATATGGGGAAATATGTGGACGCCAGAATCATAGATACCGGACTTCCCGCGTATACAATTTTCACATCCCGGATTGCATTACCCCCCGGATAGGTAACAACGAGCCGCTCTCCCGGAGACCATGGGTATGAACCGCCCACAAGACTGATATTTCCGTCCGACACCCGGTTGCCGTTCACTGTCACATAGAACCTGCCCTGTTCAAGCGGATCGCCGTTTTTAAAAAAGAGAGATACCTGGCTCCCGTTCTTTGTGATATCTGCAGCAACCATCGGGATCTTTTCAATGGACGGAATC
>Ga0194039_1000609_pt1 | contig 20911 bp, 20 predicted proteins | sample JunL228m_MetaG_FD_148679 | JGI IMG/M metagenome (GOLD analysis project Ga0194039, IMG submission 148679) | Anoxic zone freshwater microbial communities from boreal shield lake in IISD Experimental Lakes Area, Ontario, Canada - Jun2016-L227-8m | ecosystem: Environmental > Aquatic > Freshwater >... | reverse complement strand
CTTCTTTTTTAATTATTTCATCACCAACTTTTTTCATATTTTTATGTTAACATAAATTCCTAAAAAATGAAAAACCAAGCATCATAATCATCACAGGTCCCCTGTCTCTTTGACTTCGAGGACGAAGGTATAAGAATTCTTGGTTTTTCATTTTTAGTAGATTAAAAATTAACGTTTAGACCATTGAGGAGCCTTGCGAGCTTTTTTCAATCCAAATTTTCTTCTTTCTTTTGCTCTAGGATCACGTTTTAGAAAACCCAATGTCTTTAATTTTGTGCGAAGCTCACCATCCCCCTCTACCATAGCTCTAGTCAGACCATGACGTACTGCTTCCGCTTGAGAATGTATTCCACCACCAGAAACTTTAGCTAAAACATTCCACTTTGATCCGGGTTTTCCTTTGGCAATAGGATCTAAAATCAAATGGCGTTGTTCTTCTGTTTTAAAATAATCTTTTGCATCTACTCCATTTACAACAAAGCTTGTTTTTGTCGCTTCCCAAACACGAACTCTGGCAGTCGATGTTTTTCTTCTACCTATAGCCTCAATATATTTTTCTTTTGTCGTTTTTTGTTCCATGTTATTAATTATTTCTCAATAGTTAAATTTTTCATCATTTCTCTTCTAATCTTATTGCCTGGAAGCATTTGAAAAACAGCAAGTTTTAGTAATTCTCCCATTCCCTTTTTTTCAAGAGTTTCAGTACCTTTAAATATACGAAGACCTCCTCTGTGGCCTGAGTATCTCTTGTGGGTCATACTTTCCAATTTTTTTGTAGTTATACTAATTTTTGATACATTTATTACCTTTACCGGAACGCCAGAATAAACATTCCTCTCGAAAGTCGTTTTTGTCTTACCCATCAAAGACATAGCCACAGCAGAAGCAACCCTCCCTAGAGTAATACCGGCTGCATCTATTATTTTTGTATCATTCTTTTTCATCTGTTTTTTTATATTAAATCAAATCTTTTAATTACACAAATTCTATAATCGCCATCTTCGCTCCGTCTGATTTTCTTACTCCCATCTTAATTATTCTAGTATATCCGCCTTTCTTGTCTATATATTTTGGAGCTATTATATCAAAAAGTTTCTTTACTTCTTTCTTGCGGTTTGAAAGTTTAGAAACTATCAATTTCTTATTTGCTAAAGTGTTCTTTTTAGCGTGAGTTACTATCTTTTCTATGAAAGGTCGCAGTTCTTTTGCTTTTGGTTCAGTCGTTTTTATTTTCTCCCGTACTATTAGATTTAGCGCCAAAGAATTGATCAACGCATTCCTTTGATTTTTCGTTCTACCAAATTTTCTTTTAGAATTATGATGTCGCATATATTATAAATTATTCTTTCAAATTAAGACCAAATTTACCGAGCACCTTTTTAATCTCAGTAATTCCTTTTTCTCCTATACCTTCAACCTCGAGCAAGTCTTCTCGCTTTTTTCTAGCAAGCCCTCCTAGTGTCCTGATATTTGCCGCAGTAAGAGCGTTTAAGGTTCTCGTTGAAAGATCAAGGTTGTCTGTGCGAGTTTTTAAAACATCGGTAAAGTCATCTTCTTTCTTTTCATCTTCCTCTTTTTTATCCTCAGTCTTCGTGGATTTTTTCTCAACTACTACCTCTTCTTCAGGTTCTATGTAGTCGATAATAGCTTTTAATTGGTTTATCATTATCTCAATAGAATTTGAAAGAGCTTCACGTGGAGAAAGAGTACCATCTGTCTCTATCACCATCCTTAGACGGTTGTGATTTGTCTTGTCACCAACACGCATATTCTCAACTTCATAAGAAACCCTGCGAACTGGAGTAAAGATAGCGTCTACTGCGATAGTTCCTATGTCTACTTTTTCTTTTTGTAAAACTTCTTTTGGTATAAATCCTAGACCTTTCTCAATTCTCATTTCAATATTTAAATTTACTTTTCCTGTAACTTCTGCGATATATTGCTCCCCATTTAATATTTCAACCTGTCCTCCTGTTTTTATATCTGCTGCAGTCACTTGCTTTGGACCTTTTACAGAAAGGGTGACTACCTGAGGTTCATTGGAAATCATTTTAAAACGAGTCTTTTTCAAATTTAATATTATGGCAATGACATCTTCTTTGACCCCATCCATGGTTGCAAATTCATGAGAAACACCATCAATTTTTATTGAGACTATACTAGCGCCTGGTAAAGAAGAAAGAATTATTCTCCTAAGACTGTTTCCTAGAGTGTGTCCATATCCAGGATACAAACCATCTATTTCAAATACTCCTTTGTTGCCAACTTCCTCAATTACACGAGGTTTTGAAGGCATAATTATTTTATATTCAGGCATGTTTTTATATAAAAATTACTTTTAGTTTTAATAATACTCACCTGCCCTTTGGCAGGAAAAATCTAATAAATTAACGACTATAAAATTCCAAGACTACATTTAAATCAAGAAATGTTTCTATGTTTTTAGGTTTATCTGTAATCTTGCCTTCTATTTTTGTAATATCAAATGAAATCCAAGAAGGTGCTTTGTAATCTTTTAATCTTTCAGCTAAATTATCAAAAATCTTCTTTGTCTTTGATCCTTCACGAATTTTTATAATATCTCCTACTTTGACTTGATATGAAGGAATAGTGACTTTGTGATCATTTACTATAAAGTGTCCATGGGAAACCATTTGCCTTGCTCCGCGTCGACTATTTGCCATTCCCATACGATAGACTACGTTGTCGAGACGAGTCTCTAGTTCTTCGTAAAATTTTTCAGCGGTATGAGCACCCTTTGTCAAAGATGCTTTTTTAACATAGTTTGAAAGTTGTCTTTCTGTTATGCCATAAGAAAATCTTATTTTTTGTTTTTCATTAAGCTGAGTACCATATTCAGAAAGAGCTTTCGGACGACGAGCACTAGGATTGAAACCTCCAGTAGAAGTGGAAAATTTGGTAGTCTGACATTTGTCGTAAACTCCTGCACCCAATCTCTTACAAATTTTAAATTTTGGTTTTGATATCATGTATTTATATTTTAAAAATTATACTCTCCTTGGCTTCTTTGGTTTCGGACCGTTATGTGGCACAGGTGTCACATCTTTTATTGAAGTAATTTCAATACCATAAGCCATAAAAGCTCTAATCGCTGGCTCACGTCCAGAGCCAACCCCCCTCACTACGACATCTGCATCTTTTACTCCTAAGGTACTTGCTTTGTCTCCGATAATATCACCGACTTTTGAAGCAGCAAACGGAGTTCCCTTTTTGGCACCTTTAAAACCCATAGCTCCAGCACTCGTAGCAAACAAAGCATTGCCATTCTTGTCAGAAAATAAAACCTTTGTATTATTGAAAGTAGCGTCGATGTGTATGATACCGGAAGTTATCTTCTTTTTTGGAAGTTTAGATGGAGCTACTTTTGCATCTCCTTCTTTTGCAACATCAGTGCTTGATTCTTTTGTAATTTTTGTTTTTCCCATTTTAAATTAATTATGTTTTACTTTCTTTTCTTTTTCCTGATGCCATAGTCCTACGTACATTTCCTCTGATTGTCCTTGAGTTTGTTTTTGTGCGTTGTCCTCGTACTGGCAATCTTTTTGTATGCCTGACTCCTCTGTAGGCTTTTATATCTTTTAATCTTTTGATGTTTCCAGAAATTTCTCTCTTAAGATTCCCCTCTATATTCATGCTCTCGATAATTGCACGTATTTTATTCTCTTCGTCTAGAGTTAAATCTTTTGCATGCTTACCACGCTCTATTCCAACCTTATCTAATATTTTACGAGCCGAAGAAATCCCTATGCCATATACACATGTTAGGCCTATTTCAAGTCTCTTTTCATTTGGTACTGTTATTCCAAGAATTCTCATATAAATTATTGTTTTTGCTTGTGCTTTGGATTTGAACAAATGACCCTCAAATGCCTCTGGCGTTTGACCAATTTACACTTGTCACAAATTTTTTTTACTGATGCTTTTATTTTCATAAAAATCAAATTTTGTTCAAAACAATACAAAAACAAAGGGAAAACCCTTATTTTTCAATGTTTAAAATCTTTTATAAACTGTAACTACAATAATACACCATTGTTAAAAAAATTACAACCTTTTCACAATTCTACCCTTTCCACCATATGAATCTAAGACGACTTCAACAGAATCTCCGATTAAGACTTTAATTCTGTGCATCCTCATTTTACCAGAAAGATATGCTAGAATTTCTTTATCGTCTTCTAATTTTACTCTGAACAAAGTACTAGGCAACGCTTCAGTAATAAAGCCATGCGCTGTCAATATTTTTTCTTCTTTTGAATCACTCATTTAGGTTTTGTAATTCTAACAAAATTAACCACACAGGTCAATACTTTATTGTTAATAATCGTTTATATGCCTATTCTTATCTTTGATATCTTTTCTGAACAACTTTATTTGGGGTAATTTATAGTGATTTTTATCTTATTACTCTTGTCTGGAAAAGATGATTTCCATACGGGTCTGATAACTGATGAAGCAGAGTCTATGTTTGGATACTGAGATAGTATCTGATTAAAATCCTTTTTGCTTTTCCCAGCTAGACTTGTGGCCAACTTGGTTCCATCAAGTTTATATACAATTTTTGGTACACCATAAATATTGAAATTTATATCTGTAACACTAGCAAACGCCATGCTCTCCTTGTTGGAAAGTTCAAAGGTTAAATCTTTAATATTTGATATATATACTTCACTCCCATCGTAGTCTGGGATAAGATATTTAACAATTTTGTCTGTTAATTTTTTTTCATTAAAAACAAACCCGTAAAGCGTACCTTTGACAGTCAAAGTGATAGAACCATCAGCTGACACTGGACTAGCACTAGTATCGTCTACATTTAGAAAGGTAGCATCTTTAAAGAGTATGAACCCTTCCGGAATCTGACTCGCTGCTTTGCCAAAGAGTTTCGTTTTCAAATTATTTTCTAATTCTTTTTCTGTATTTTGTTTTTGGTTATCACTAATCTGTTTAGATTTACCAACAAACCCACCAGTTATTTCTCCAACAGACCTGCCATAAAATTTTGAGTATTTGGGTGATCCCTTAAAACCAAATATTTTAAAATCAATGGGTGGACTATTGTATTCAATCCCCGGATCTAAAGCATATATATCTACACTAACTTTACCAGGAACCCCGTCTTTATTTATCCCAGGAATTACAATTTTTGTTTTTGTTTTATAAATTTTCCCATTTGACCCTTCCAGTCGTGTGTCTATCAGAAGTGGTTGTGGTGAAGAACTAAAATTATTATAAAGTACAACTTTACCGTTCGCGTTTTCTTTTAAATCTTTTTCTTCTCCGCCCAATATTGTTTTTGTTTCTTGATCTGAAATGACCATAAGATCAAAAGGCAACTTGTCAGTATTTGAATTTTTAACAGCAGACAAATCTTCGTTTAGAGATATTGTTTTTATTTTTGGATTAACCGTAATAGTCGCCTTGGAAAATAAAAAGGACAGAGCAAAGAAAAGAAAAATTACAGAAACCAATGCCACAATCCAAAGTTTGTAATGATTTCCATCTGTCTTGTTTTCTTCTAAAGAATATTTGTTGTTTGTATTTGTATTAACAATTTTAGGAATGTCAGAAGGAATATAAATTTTCCTAGGAGTTGTGTCCTTCTTTATTTTGTTTACTTTTTTTATATCCTGAAGTAAATTTCTCGACATAAATATATCTTATCCTAAAAAATGATTTATATAAATAGACTCAATAGTAATAAAAGAATCATGTTTTATATCCTTTTTATATTCAGCTATACCATGGAGCATTTGAGTACCTAAATATACAACTCTAAATTTTGATTCAGTAAAAGCATATTGGTTGAATTGTTCGTTTTTAATTGTTTCAGCAAAAAATTCTGCTAATTCTTCGTCAACTGTCATAAAAATAGTAGAGGAAACAGAAATATCGTTCGACAGAAATACCAAGGCTTTTTGAAATTGTGCAAGCCACTCTAACTTTAATTTTTCAATAATTGGTTTAAGTTTTTTTTCTGTAGTTACGGATGCATGATTGTCGTTATAGAGAGAAATGTAAGATTTTGCTTCATCGAGAGAACATTTTAATCTGGCTGACAATTCACGAACAAAATAATTGTAGCCTATCGGAAAAGAAGACGACGAACACAAAGCATCTTTTTTGACTAAAGATATCTCTGTGATTTCTCCACCGATATCAACTAAAGAAAAATTATCTTGATGTATAAACATATCGCGAGCAACCGTAAATGACGCCAGAACAAAAGAAGAGAATTTAACATCTCTCTGATGAAAGTGTTTCTCTACTATATCCTCTATCCCAATCAAGACTTTTTCAGGGCTCATCGATACAAAAACAGCCATTTCTATGTCTTTTGTTTTCTGATTTAATGGCTTACTTGTAGCATAACCATTCAGCATAGTCCTCATATTTCTAAGTTCTATCGGGCGAACTTGATTTTCACTTTGTTCGTTCTTCAAATATTCTTCTTTAAAGAGACTACTCTCCTTTTGTATTAATTCATCTGCAAGTTTCGAAGTAAAAATAAACGGAGTATTTTTTTTAAGAGAAATATTTCTAACTTGAGAAGAATACCACGGTGACGATAATACGCAAAAAAACTTCGTTGGAGCACCGAGCCCCGATATGCTTGCTTTACTTGCTACTATTTCTAGTGTTTTTAGAGTTTCAGATAAGAATTTGTTAAAATCAATTTTTTCTTCTAGAACTATTGGTTCACGAATAGAGAAGATAATCTGTGGCGCACCATCTCTTTTCATCCAAAAAAGTGCACCACTAACAGAAGAAGACCCTAGATCAAAAACCAACGCCAGTTTTGATTCTTCTTTTTGTTTAGAAAAAATTCCCATACTACAATTATATCATAAACAAAATTATAGAAGTACAGCCTTAATCCTACGTACGCCAGAAGCCACAGCCTCTTCCTTGATTATTTTGAAGTTACCTTTCGGATTACCATCGGGATCAAAAACACTAGCAAGCTCACTGGTGTTTTTGACATGCGGACCCGCACAGAATTCTTTAGATATTTGGTTACCTTTATCATCTTCAATAAAATATACAGACACATTATCTTTGTATTTTGCTCCAAATTCCATTTGAGCTCCGATCTTTTGTGCGTCGACAAGACTCATCTCTTTGTGAACAACATTCAATTTAGCTTTTATCTTGTCATTTACCCAATCTTCAATTTTTTTCTTTTCTTCGTCGGTAAGCTTATGATCACAAAGAAAATCTATTCGTAATCTTTCTTCATTTATATTGCTACCTTTTTGTTTTATGTTTTGATTTATTGTTGCTTGAAGTCCAGCCAAAAGTAAGTGGTGAGCTGTGTGAAGTTTGATCGTCTTTTCATTGTCATTTAAAAGGCCTCCTTTAAACATACCAACTGATGCAGTCTTCGAAAGCTTCTGATGTTCAACCATTTTTTTATCAAAATCTTCTCTATTTATCTTTAAACCTTTTTCATTAGCTAGTTCTTCAGTTAATTCAATAGGAAAACCATATGTCGTAGCTAAAATAAATGGATCTGTGTCTTTGTTAAATTCTTTTATACCCTGTTCTAGCGATTCTTTAAATTTTGAAATTTCTTTTTTTATTTCCTGTCTTACAATATCATTGTTTACTTTTGGATATATATCTTTATATTTTTCAACAAATTTATCTAAAATACCCCCAAAAACATCATCAGAAAGACCAAGCCCACTTGCTTTCACAACAGCTCTCCTAATAAGACGACGTGTTATATAGCCACTACCTTTGTTCCCAGGAATTGAATTGTCAGAAACCATAAACAACGCACTACGCAAATGATCAGCTACAACACGTGCTGATTTTTCATTATAATTTTTGGCTTTTTCTTTTATCAAAGACATAACCTGTTCAAATAAATCAGTTTCATAAATACTATCTTTTTTGTTTTCAGTCATAAGTAATCTTTCAAAACCCATACCAGTATCAACACCAAATGTTTCTAGTTTTGTTAGGTTTGCTTCACCCTTGTCAAATTTTTCTCTAGAACCATCACAAAAATATTCATTGAAAACAATATTCCATATCTCCACATCTTCCCCAGAAGCGTTTTTGCAATATATCTCAGTAGTAGGACCACATGGGCCAGAATCCCCGGTAGGGCCCCAAAATACATCACTCCCATCCTTTCTCACGTCTTTAACCCCAATTTCCTCCCAAATTTTTTTTGACTTTTCGTCTGCCGGAATAAATCCTGCACCTTCATAATAAGTTACATAAGAAATAGTTAACCCTAATTCTTTCGTAATAAAATCATATGCAAAAGTAATAGCTTCTTTTTTACCATAACCACCAAAAGAAAAATTTCCTAACATTTCAAAAAAAGAAAGGTGCGTCTTGTCTCCAACTTCATCTATATCAGAAGTACGCACGCATTTTTGTGATGATGTCGTGTTTTTAGAATCAAAATCTTTTTGAGCATTCTGTGGAGCTGTATAGTAGGGTTTAAATTGCTGCATTCCGGCAGTGGTAAAAAGCACAGATGGATCGTTTTCTGGCAACAGTGAAGAAGAAGGAACTATTTTATGTCCTCGTTCTTCAAAAAATTTCAAAAATCTTGACCTTATTTCATTTGATTGCATATACGATTAGCTCTCTATTTTTTCAGAATTATTTAAACTCTTTTCGGATATTCTCAAAAGCGGTTGTTCTAACATATTTAATATTACAAAAATCATAAGAACTAATAGAGTAGAGATAATAGCAAGACTAAAAAGCCCATACCCAGCTGCTATGCCTATGCCTGCTGTAACCCAAAGCCCTCCAGCCGTTGTAAGACCCTTCAAGCGAGAACCTTGAAGAATAATAGATCCTGCTCCCAGAAACCCAATTCCAACGATTATGTTTGAAGCTATAACTGCAGGATTAAAACCATTTACTCCAGCGTAAAGTACTGATAAATATTCAGAAACTATAATAAACAATGCAGCCCCCATAGAAACAAGAGCATGGGTTTTCATTCCAGCTTCTTTGTGTACTAAAATACGTTCAGCTCCTATGAGCATCCCTAAAATTATTGCTACTGATAATCTTAAAATTACGTGACTATTTTGCACAAAAAATTGTTCCATATATATCTATTATATAAGACTACTTTTAAAAAAGAAAGGAAGTTATTTTATAACTCCCCCGCCTAAAACAACATCTTTATCATATATAACACAAGACTGACCTCTATCTACCAGAATAGGCCTATCAAATACGACTTTTACTTCTTTTTTATTTATCTTCTTAATTTGACAGATTAAGAATTCTCCATGATAACGTATTTGTGCGGTGTAATTTTTGTTTTCTTCTGGAATAACAGAAACCCAATTCGTATTATTTAATATCAGACAAAAATTATCCTTAAAAGAGTATGAATAATCTTTATTTTTATTTATGTTTTGCGACACATATAAAATATTTTTTTTAATATCTTTTGCAACAACATAATATGGTGCGTCGTTAGGGCTTTTTTTTGTTACAGTAAAACCATGTCTCTCTCCAAGAGTATGAAAAACAACACCATTGTGAAATCCGATAACTTGCTTCTTTCCTCTTTCGCTTTCGCTCGGAACGATGACTACATCGCCTTTTTTTTCTTTAATATAGTGCTTCAAAAATTCTTTTAAATCCACCACCCCCAAAAAACATATGCCCTGACTATCTTTTTTTTCTGCCACAGGCAATTTAAATTTTTTTGCTAAAATTCTGACTTGTTTTTTTTCTAAATTGCCTACTGGAAAAAGAATTTTTGAGAGTTGTTCTTTTTTTAATGTCCAAAGAAAATAACTTTGATCTTTTGTTGAATCAATACCCTTACATAAACATGTGACATTTCTTTTCATTTTTAGCTTCCCGAGGGCCCCGCCCTTGTAATCAAGGGAAGGGCGCAGGGACGAAAAATGAGAAGAAACGTCACATGTTTGCGCATAATGTCCAGTCGCGACATAGTCCGCTCCCATAGCAAGCACCTTTTTTAAAAAAGCGCCAAACTTTATTTCTTTATTGCACATCACGTCCGGATTTGGGGTCCGTCCTTGCTTATATTCAGCAATCATATAATCAGCAACTTCTTTTTTATATATTTTTTCAAAATCAAAAGTTAAAAAAGGAATATCTAAATGAGCACAAACTCGCATAGCATCACGACGCTCCTCCTCCTCATTGCACACTAAAAAATCTGGGTGCCATGTTTTAATAAACACCCCAACAACATTAAAACCTTGCTCTTTTAATAATGCTGCCGAGACAGATGAGTCTACCCCTCCAGACATGCCCACAAATACAGTTCGACTTTGCTCACCACAAGCTGTTTTTTTCTTTTTCATAATAAAATTCAGGAATGATATTTTTGCCGGTACGGATTTTTTGAAGCTTAAAAAATCTCATCGAGCCTGAGGCTCTCAGAGCCGAAGGCCTGAAATTTTCGGCTCGTCAGCCTCAAAACCCCTTAAAAACATCATTCTTGAATTTTATAGATTCATGAGCTTTTTGTAAAGCTCATAGGTAGCACGTGCGTCTGAAAGCGCACTGTGTGGATTGTCATTTTTTATATCAAAATATTTACACATTTCTCGTAAAGAAAAATGCAAGACATCTTCGTTGTTATGAAGCTTCGCCCAAGCGATAGATATAGTATCTAGCCTATGATAATGCATGCTATTTTTTATATTATTCTTTTCAAAATTATATTCCAAAAACCCAGAATCAAATGCCACATTTTGCCCGACCATTATACAATCTTTTACTTTTTTGGAAAAAATTTTTAAAGCATCTTTCAGCTCGTATGCGTTTTCCCAATCTTGCTCATTATAATGGTTTATTTTTAAAGCAGTTTTATCGGCATTTTCAATATTTTTTGGTTTTATTTTCAGCTCGAACTCTTCTTTGATTTTAAGTTTGTCGTCGGTAACAACACAACCAATCTGGATAATCTCATGCTCTATAACGCTGAGTCCAGTAGTTTCTATATCTATAAAAGCAAAATCGTGTTTTCTCATTTTATTTTAAATATTTTGATATATTTTTTTTATGCTCTGTAAAACTACGGGCATAATGTATCACTCCATTTTTGTCATGTATGTAATACAAATAGTTAGAGGCGTTGGGCTTTATCGCCGCCCTTATAGCTTCAATCCCTGGATTGCAAATCGGACTTTCTGGCAATCCTCTTGTTTTATAAGTATCTGGCGCAGCATCTACTTGAAGTGGCATTTTTTTTGATATCCTATTCCATAAAATTCCAGAAATTATGCCCCTATCACTATCTCCTTTTGCTTCTCTCTCTATAAGAGATGCCATTATAATAATTTCATTTTGATTTTTACCGGTTGAAATTATATCACGTTCCACTAATTTAATTTTCTTATTAAAATTGTCACTCATATATTTTATTACATCTTGTTCATTGTCTGTCGTAAAGAAAAAATATGTATCTGGAAAAAGATACCCCTCCTTATTTTTTGCTTCTAATAAAAAATTCTCCTCATTAAAATTCCTCAATTTCGCTGAAAATGTATCTGAAATTTGAGCCGAATCAAAACCCTCAGGAATAGTAACTTTTACCGTAGCTAGGTGCCTATCCCTTTTTGAAATTCTTCTTGCAACTTCAAAAACTGGTAACTTTCCTTCAAAAAGGTAATCTCCTTGGGCTATATGATTCTCGCCGCCATAGATTATAACAAAAGCTTCAAATAAAACTTTAGAGCGTATTATTTTTTTTTCTTTTAAATCTTCAGAAATACTTGTGAGTGTTGCGCCTTTTTCAATACTAATGATACTTTGACTAGGGAAATTATTAGGTGCACTTAAAAATAGAAAATAGAAAATAGAAAATAGAAAAAGAAAAACAACAAAAATAATTGCGCTTTTTATAAATAAACTATCTCTAGAAGAATTTTTTATAAATTCAACTTCATTCTTTGGCAATTGAGTATTTTCCATAAATTAGGTCGGTAAATTCGTAGGTGGAGCAGCTTCTTTGGACTCGATACGTTCAAGAGTAGGCACTTTTAGGATTTGGCCTGGGAAGTGCCATAGAGTGGCAAGCTCTTCTACGTTTAAAACAAAGTTCTCTGGATGATGATACGCATGAAAGAAAAGAGAAAACGGCCAAAAAACATTGTGCGTATTAAAAATATTATGTCGCATTGGGAGATGAAAAAACGCTCTTTCTCTGTATTCATGAAGCATTCTATCAGCTAACAACATGACTACCTTGGGAGAAATTGTAAAATATCCACCATAGGCATCAGCTTGTGTAGAATTATGACGCATAAGTTCATTCGAAAATGGATTAGCGTATTGTCTAAAAATCAATCGGATATTTCGTCGATTGTTCATACTGAAGGCTTCTTTTTTAGCAACATAAAAAATCCTAATGCCAGTATCAAAGCCGAGTTTTTGCATTTTTGCAGTAGCTCCTTTTATTACTGGTTCAACAAATGAAGGAACACGTACTTCTATCCTTGCCCCTTCATCCTTGACACTGGTATAAGGTTTCAATAATTTGTTTATCTGAAGTTTTGATTCTTCTACCCAATCATGATGGCCAAAAAAGGTTCCTTTTGTGTGATATTCTTTTTTTGAAGGAGTAACTACTATTTGCATCCACATTTGCTCTCCTTTTTGTATAGAACCAAAAAGTTCTATGACTGAGGAAATAGGATCGACTTTCTGTTCTTCTTTTGGATCTTTGTCTAGTCCATAGTCAACATAAGTTTTTATCGGGAAGGCTTGAGGATTTTTTAATTTAAATTCACACCCCCAACCATTCCAAGTACTACTTGGTGAAATTTCATCGACAGCCAAGGTATAATCTTCTACTACTTTTACTTGAGCTTGGGGATACTGTGCATACATCTGTGTTTCGATTAAGCTTTTTAAACGAGAAGGAGTACGCACATAAAAATGTACCTGCCCGTCAATAGATGCAATTTCAAGAGAAAACCAAAACCAAACTGCTCCTTGCCAGTATTCTTCTTTTCCTCCTTTCATACTCCAATGATAGAGAGCATTTGTTATAAAGAGCTCCATTCCCTTTGGGGATCTCAAAACATCGCGCGGAGGAACTATTTCAAGTAAAACCCACTCTATTCCAGCTATAAAATTTTGCTGAATATAATGAAGCCAGAATTTCCAAGCAACAACACAAAGAATCACTACTGCAACATAGGGTAATAAAAATGATATTATACTCCAAATAAAACTAAACAATGGGTCAGCCATTACTTACATTTTAATACAAAAACCTTAAAATAAGAAGCAAATTTGTGGAAAGTTAAGCTAGTGTATAAAGCCCACTTTTGTTTTTCTTGAAATATTTTGAATTTGCTAAATTTACCAAAATAGTATTCTTCTTGAAATATCTCTCTTTCATTACCTTTTCTGCTATTTGTTCTTTGGTAAGAGGACCTTCTCTTTTTAATATATCTTTAATAACTTCCCGAGCAATACCCGCTTTGTATCCCCATTCAGAAAGTGCATACATTCCACGTCCAACCAAAACAAATCTGGAATCTTTTATAAGTTCATTGTGACAAGTTGCATAATGAGTTTTTTTACCGAAAGTTTTTGTTATAGCATCAGCAACTTCTCTAAAATGCATAGGCGAACCATGACGTCTCATGACTAAGAATGCATAATCTTTTACTCCACGTGTTCTGATATTTGGTGAAGTTGCTTTACCCCATTCTCCAAGTGGATTTTTGGAAATTGTTTTTGACATTGATAGCCATCTTTTGGCAATTTCTTCATTTTTATACTGATCAGCAACATCTTTCATTTGATCAAAAAACTTTTTTATCATCTCAGCTTCTAGAATAAGATCTTCGTCATTTAAGCTTGAATAAAGTTTTTTAAGAGATTCGTGGACTTTTTGTGCCATTTCGTCATCAACGCTCCAACGAGTATGAAAATGCTCGTCTTCTCTGTGTTTCTTAAAGACGTCACTTAAAACTAGAAAAAAATGAATATGATTTTGGGTCGCTTTGTCTTTTGATATATGATTCAATAAATCATTTTCTGCAACGACTGCTCCGAGTGAATGGATTAATTGTTTTAATTCATCAAATATTACTTGTTCACCTTTGTAAGCTTGGGATTTTTTAATTAAAGTTAGTGCTGCCTCTTCTATTTGTCTTACACGTTCACGAGTAATGTTGTATTTCTTGCCAATTTCTTCAAGTGTCCTTCTTTCTGCGTCTCCAGTCAACCCAAAACGGTTCATAATAACATCACTCGCCCTGTCTTGGAGGTGTGAGGTTATCTTTTTTGTAATTTGTTTTGGCTTGAATGATATTGTTGACATAATTTTTATAAATATAACCCACACAATTGTGGGATAGGCTAATAATTAATTTATGCTGTGTTCTAATTATACACATAGATTGACCAATGTCAAATGTGTATACTAGCGATTATTTTTTTTCTTCTCTTCCCGCTCGCGTTCTTTCAAGTTCAGTTAAAAACTTTTTGCGCAATCGTACACTTTTAGGGGTTATTTCCAAAAATTCATCATCGTTCATAACCTCAAGCCCCCGTTCGATCGTTAAAATAAAGGCCGGTTTTAAATATATTGCATCATCAGTACCCGAGGCTCTCATGTTTGTGAGCTGTTTACCTTTTGTCGGATTTACAGACATATCTTCTCCTTTTAAAACATTACCCACAACCATACCTTCATAGACTTCAGTCCCGTGTTCTATAAAAAGAAGCCCCCGTTCTTGTAGGTTGGCAAGAGAAAACGCTACTGCTTTACCAGAAGTCATAGAGGCCATAGACCCGTATTCTCTCCTCTTTATTTCACCGACATACTCCTTGAATCCTAAGACTTGAGAAGACATAATACCTTCTCCTTTTGTGTCGACAATAAATTCTCCACGATATCCTAAAAGCCCACGGGTAGGTATTTCAAAAATAATTCTAGCAATCCCATGCTTTTCTGACATATGTTTCATTATCCCCTTACGTTTCCCAATTTTTTCAATTACAATGCCAGACGATTCGATCGGTACATCTATCACTAATTCTTCGTATGGTTCTGTCTTTTGTCCATTATCTTCTTTTATGATTACCTCTGGCTGAGAGACTTGCATTTCAAATCCTTCACGTCTCATGTTTTCTAATAGAATTGCAACATGAAGCTCTCCACGACCATAAACTTTGAAAAAGCTTGGGCCACTTGTACTGCCTTGATCTGGAGAAAAATCAACTCTCAATCCTACGTTCATTTCTAATTCTTTCTCTAATCTTTCTTTTATTTGTCTTGAAGTAACATATTTACCTTCACGCCCTGCAAACGGAGAATCATTAACTAAAAAATTAAGAGAGATGGTCGGTTCATCTATGGCAATATGGGGCATTTGTTCAACTGTATTATCTTCACAAATAGTTTCCCCAATATAAATATCAGGAATTCCTGAAATTAAAACAATGTCACCAGAAAACGCTTTTGAAACTTCTTTTCGATTTATCCCTTCAAAAGTAAAAAGTTTAGTTATTTTGCCATTTCTGGATCCATTCTCTCCTTTTACAAAAACCTGACTTCCAGAATTAATTTCACCAGAATAAATTCTTGCTATGGCGAGTCTTCCTAAGAAATTATCATAGCCTAGATTAAAAACCTGTGCAGACATTTTATCTTCTTTTTTTTGTGATGCAGGAGAAACTTTTTCTAAAATAACATCGAGCAGTGGTGTTAAATCTTTTGATTCGTCTTTTAGATTCTTTTTGGCTATACCATCGCGTCCAATAGCATATACTGTTTCAAAATTTGCTTGTTCGTCAGTAGCGCCCAACTCAAGAAACAATTCTAAAATTTCATCGTGCGCTCGGTTTGGATCTGCTGCTTTTTTGTCTATTTTATTTATTACAACTATCGGCCTGAGACCCAACTCTAAAGACTTTTTTAATACAAATCTTGTTTGCGGCATTGGACCTTCACTTGCATCTACAAGTAAAAGCACAGAGTCTATGGCCCTCAATACCCTTTCTACTTCCGAACCAAAATCAGCATGTCCTGGTGTGTCTACAATGTTTATCTTTGTACCTTTATAATAGATAGAGGTATTTTTAGAATAAATAGTGATACCACGCTCTTTTTCGAGATCATTTGAATCCATCGATGCTCCTTCTTCTAGTCCACCATTTTGTTGCATCAAAGAATCAGTAAGTTTTGTCTTACCGTGGTCAACGTGTGCTATTATGGCTATATTTCTAATTTCCATCTTGATTTAATCAAAAAAAGCCTTCTGGCTTTTTTTAATAATAACATACTTTTTAAAAAACAACAAATGGCTAATCGTCTTCCCCATCTCCACCCCTATTATTTTGTGGGGGAGGATTTAGTTGAGTGTTTTGAATAGTTTGATTTAATGTATTTTGACTAATATTTTGATTTAAATCTCCGATGTAATACTGGGCCAACAAATTATTAGCAGAAGTGGAGTGTGGATTGCCTACACCCCCCTTTGTATCAAAAGCAACAGTTGCTTCCTTGCCACAATAGTTTGTAATATTTTGTGTTCCACCTGGGTGAGCTCCCGCATAATCAGAAAGATTATAAACCTTGTTATTTATAATCATCCAGCAATCAGAAACCGTATTATGTTTTGCAACTTCCTGAGAATTCAATACAACATTCCCGACAGGTGGTGGTGTTGGTGTTGGATTATTTACATTATTATTCAAATTATTATTTGAGTTATTGGAATTATTTGAATTAGATTTTGCATTTTGAACATTCTGATTTAATGTATTCTGGCTAAGTTTTTGGTTTAAATTTCCAATATAATACTGCGCTAGTAAATTATTCGCAGACGTAGAATGAGAATTTCCCTTTCCTCCTTTTGTATCAAAAGCAACCGTTGCTTCTTTTCCACAGTAGTCTAAAATGCTTCTTGTTCCACCAGGATGAGCAGAGGCATAGTTTGAAATATCATAAACCTTACTGTTAACAATAATCCAGCAATTCGCATTTGTATTATGTTTAGCTATTTCTTTGGAATCTAAAACAGTAATTCCAGAAGATAGTAAATTTGTAATATCTGCTGTTTTATTTTGATTCGTTAATCCTGTATTTAAATTATTATTTTTATTGTCTTGATAAAAAACAAGGCCCGCAGTCAAAATTGCAGTCATAACACAAAAAAATATAAACAAAGAAATTCCTGTTAGTTTTTTCATATTATAAAAAGTTAAATTCTTCAAAATTAATATTATTCTTATCGACTCCTTTTTCTATAAATTGTTCTTTTAGAGCTCTCATAAACGAAAGTGGTCCGCAAATATAAATATATGCATCAGAAACACCATTGGTTAATTCTTTTATCTTATCTGCATTTATCCACCCTTTCTCTTTGGCATACCAAGTTATTAAGTGGAACCTACTATTAGTAACGGATATGGACGTCAATTCTTTCAAGAATACAGCTTCAGTTGTGTCGTTTAAACAATAAAACAAATAAATATCATTTCTTACATTCTTCAAACTTCTAGCAAGACTTAAAAACGGTGTAATGCCTACTCCACCTCCAATCCAAATTTCTTTTTTGGAAATATCCCGATTTTTAAAAAAACTACCAAACGGTCCCTCAACTTTTGCAATTGCTCCAGGTCTCAAGTTTCCAATTTTACTAGTGTAATCTCCCAATGATTTAATTACTATTTTTAAATTCTTATCTCCTTTTGTGGAAGTGATAGAAAAAGGATGCGGCTCGGAGCTAACTCCAACTTCAACAAATCTTATAAAGATAAACTGTCCTGGAAAAAACTCCATTTTTGAATTTCTCGGTTCTATTTCTATTTCAGTGACATTATCACTTGGCGTATTTATGCCCACAACTTTAAATTCATGATCTTTGTTAAAGAAAACTCGAAAAAATGATCTATAAGCACCCGAGATAAGCCCTAAAATCGCAAAGACAAAAATATAATATCTCAAAAACATATTATTCGATACGTCGCTTGAAATAAATAAAGTGTGTAAAATTGCAAATATAAAAACTACAACCATAAACTTATGTGAAAATCTCCAAATATGATACTTGATCTTCATATAAAGAGTAGCTACTAGAAGTATAATCATTAAGCCAAGCGCAATTATTCCCATAGTAATTGCAAAATTTGTTCCTGGCAACAAAAACAATGCTGCACTATTTATCGAAATAGTAATATATTTTACAACTAAAAAAAGTGGATGAAATAAAAGTAGGGAAAAAGAAACGGCTCCAAGCCATTTATGATGATCATAAAAAATATGTAACCCAGAAAAAAATTTATCAAAAAAATGAGATCTATTACTCAGAATTAAATTGATAGAAAATAAAATCATCCCCAATAGCCCAGTGATTTGTCCCAAACTCGTCATTGTAGAATTTAAATCAAAAAAACGAATAGACACGGGCTCCATAGAAAACCATATTTTAATAGGAATCCAAGCCAAAATTATTATAACAATCAACGGCAAATTCTTCCTGATTTTCATCATCATATTATACAATATAAATTAAATCTATGAACGTTTCATGAAGAAGTTTAGATCCACTCATATTTTTTTATGAACCACATTTTTAAGAATTGAGTTATTAAGAAATATAAAATTATTCCAACAAACAAGAAGACAAAATAAAGTGGTGGTAATGGTAAAAATTGAAATGCGGAAGCGAATGGTGAAAACGGTAAATAAATTCCAATTGCAATTATACATATTGTGGAAATAATAAGTGACTTCGATGCCCAGCTTTGGAAAAACGGAATCTTGCTTGTTCTAATAATATGCACAATAAAAGTTTGCATTACTATATTTTCTACAAAAAAACCAGTATGAAAAAGAGCGGGATTCCCCCAAGCGTTAAATATGTAAAGCATAATAAAAAAGAAAGCATAATCAAATAATGAATTTATTGGACCAAAAAATAAAATAAATCTTTTGATATGTTTGAAATCCCATTTTTTAGGTTTAAGCAATCTCTCTTCGTCAACTTTATCTGTAGGAATAGTCATCTGCGAAAAATCGTAAAGGATATTGTTCGTTAAAATCTGCAAAGGCAACATAGGTAAAAAGGGTAGAAAAATACTAGAACCAGTAATACTAAATATGTTTCCAAAATTTGAACTTGCTGACATTTTTATATATTTAATAATATTGTCAAAAATTCTTCTTCCTTCTTTTATCCCTTCTTTTAAAACATGCAAACTCTTTTCAAGCAAAATCATATCTGAAGACTCCTTTGCTATATCCGCTGCAGTGTCGACAGAAATACCTACGTCTGCCGCAATAAGCGAAAGAGAATCATTTATACCATCACCGAGAAAACCAACAACGTGACCATTTTTACGTAAAATTTTTATAATTCTTTCCTTATCATAAGGAGAAAGTTTTGCAAAAACTGATATTGATTCTACTTCTTTCTCTAATTCTTCATCGTTCATCTTTTCCATATCTTTACCTAAAAGAATCTTGTCGAATTTCATTCCGACTTCTTCACATATCTTTTTCGTCACAATGTCATTGTCACCTGTCAAAATTTTAACATTTACACCTAGTGTATTTAAATCCTTAATTGTTTCGGCAGCACTTTGTTTTGGTGGATCAAAGAAAGCTAAAAAACCAACAAAGGTGAGCCCTTTTTCATCATCAATCGTAAAAGCTTTTTTATCTTTTTCGACTTCTTTATATGCTATTGCTATAACTCGAAAACCTTCTTCGTTTAATTTTTTTTCTATAACAATTTTATTTTCTTCTTTAAAATCTTTAAGGGAAACAACCTTTCCATCTATCAGAACATTTGTACAAGCGTCAAAAATCTCTTCTACTGCTCCCTTGCAAATAAACAAATGTTTATCTATGTTGTTTGATACAATTACTGACATTTTTCTCCTGTTGTAGTCAAAAGGAATTTCGTCAATTTTTTGGTAACTTTCTATTTCTAATTTTTCCTTTGCTTCTTCGTGTTTTAAAATAGCTTCATCTATTATGTCACTTAACCCTGTTTGAAAATAACTATTTAAAAATGCATAATGTAGTGATGATAAGCTTTCGTTGCCATTGATATCTAAGTGTTTTTCCAAAACAATTTTCCCTTCAGTCAAAGTCCCAGTTTTGTCTGTACACAAAACATCCATCACTCCTAGATTTTCTATCGAGTCTAAGTGTTTTACAATCACTTTATTTTTTGATAATGCCAAAGCCCCTTTTGATAAATTAACAGCAACAATAGTAGGTATCATCTCAGGTGCAATTCCAACAGCTACAGCAAGCGCAAATAAAAATGCCTGAAACCAATCTCCCTTAAAAATTCCATTTAAAAAGAAAACTGCCGGAACCATAAATAACATAAACTTGAGAATCAAAAGAACAAACTTTTTTAACTCTTTACTAAAATCAGAAACATGATCGTTTTTATTTATATCAGAAGCAATACTACCTAAATAAGTATTTCTCCCAGTACTCAAAACAATAGCCTGTGCCAACCCACTCTCTACGCTTGAACCAAAAAAACATAAATTACAAAGCTCTATTACGCTTTTGTTTTCTAAATTAGAATCAACAACATGTTTTTCTACTGGCAAAGATTCGCCAGTAAGAGTAGCTTGGTTTATAAACAAATCTTTTGAAGTTATTATTCTCACGTCTCCAGGAATTATTGTCCCCGAATATAAGAAAACAATGTCTCCCGGAACAACCTCTCTCAATAGAATCTCGGATTTTATTCCATCTCTTATAACCGTAACTCTCGCATGAATTATAGATTTTAGTTTATCAGCAGCAATGTCTGCTTTTGTTTCTTGATAAAAATTTAGAATTACACTAAGCAACACCATTACAATGATAATGATAAAAGCTTTTGTGTCACCTACGAATAAAGATATTACTGCCAGTGTTCCAAGT
>Ga0194039_1000608_pt1 | contig 20974 bp, 16 predicted proteins | sample JunL228m_MetaG_FD_148679 | JGI IMG/M metagenome (GOLD analysis project Ga0194039, IMG submission 148679) | Anoxic zone freshwater microbial communities from boreal shield lake in IISD Experimental Lakes Area, Ontario, Canada - Jun2016-L227-8m | ecosystem: Environmental > Aquatic > Freshwater >... | reverse complement strand
AGCGGCTCGTGACGGAAAAATCGGAGCTGGAACGTCAGTTCAACGATCTGACCGTGCTGCGCGCCCAGGTGGCCAAACTGAAAGAGGAGCTCTCGGTCGCCCGGCGGATTGACTGGATTCGCCGGGGTCTCTTTGCCAGCAGCGACGAAAAGGGCGCACAACGGCTCATGCGACCGGCGGCTTCCGCCGAGCAAAAGGCGGCCAAGACCAACTACGATCTTAACGTGGAAGTAAAATCTGACGGCTCCGTCAAAGTCATACCGCCTCAGCCCGCCAGCCCGCCGGTAACCAATCCGCCGGCCGCAGCCAATCCGCCGGCCGCAGCCAATCCACCGGCCGCAGCCAATCCACCGGCCGCAGCCAATCCACCGCCGGCAGCCAATCCACCGCCGGCAGCCAATCCACCGCCGGCAGCCAATCCGCCGGCGAAATGACCGACGCCAGTCTGCTCATCGATTCGCAGGGCCGGATTTTACGCGACCTGCGGGTGAGCATCACGGACCGCTGCAATTTCCGTTGCTTATACTGCCTGCCAGAGACCGAGGCGGCGCACAACTTTTATCGTGGGCACTGGGCGGATCTGCCCAATGCGGGGCCCATTGTCCACCAGTGGGTGCCCAAAGCGCACATCCTTTCGTTCGAGGAGATCGAGCGCCTCGTCCGGCTCGCCGTTAAGCTTGGCATACAGAAGATTCGGCTGACGGGCGGCGAACCGCTCTTGCGACAGAGCGTCGAAACCCTCGTGGCTCGCCTTGCGAGAATCCCCGGGCTGTCGGACCTGGCGATGACGACCAATGGTATTCTTTTCCCGCCAAAGGCCCGCGCGTTGCGGGAAGCGGGGCTGGGGCGCATCAGCTTCAGCCTTGATTCGCTCGACCCGGCGAGTTTTAGGAAGATTACCGGTCGTGATGGTTTGGGCGAGGTTCTCGCCAGCATCACTCTTGCGCAGGATCTCGGCCTGCACCCGGTGAAGGTCAACGCGGTGATTATCCGTGGCATCAACGACCACGAGATCGAAGGGTTAGCCGAGTACGCGCGCCAGCGAGACCTGAGCCTTCGCTTCATCGAATTTATGCCGCTCGATTCCGCACGCTCCTGGCTAAAGGAAATGGTTGTGCCTGGCCGGGAAGTTCTGGCCCGGCTGCGAACCCGGTTCGACCTCCGCCCGGTCTCTGGCGACCATTCCTCCGAAACCGCCAAGCGCTGGGCCTTTCGGGATGGACGGGGCGATCTCGGCATCATCGCGCCGGTCAGCGAACCGTTCTGCGGCCACTGCAATCGTATTCGGCTGACTGCCGACGGAAAAATCCGCGCCTGTTTGTTCAGTGTCACCGAGCACGACCTGCGGTCGCGCTTGCGCGGCGGAAGTTCGGACGATGAAATTGCCGGGTGGCTAAAGGGGGTGGTGAGGCAGAAGGAGACCCGCCACCACATCGGGGAGCCGGAATTCGTGCCGCCGCCGCGCTCGATGAGTTGTATTGGCGGATGACCCGCCCGGTCTTTGCATTGCTTGACCTTTGGTCTTTAGCCGACTATTAACATACATCCTATGCCGACTTATGAATACGTCTGCGACAAGTGCGGACATCAGTTTGAGAAAGTTCAGCCGATTTCTGCTGCGTCGTTGACCATTTGCCCAAAAGAATTATGTGCCCAAAAACGATGGGGCAAAGGGAAAGTCAAACGCGCCATCAGCACCGGTGGTGGGTTGCTCTTCAAGGGCAGCGGGTTTTACACAACCGATTATCGCAGCGAAAATTATAAAGAAGCGGCCAAGAAAGAATCCGCGCCCGCGCCCGCGCCCGCTGCCGTGGCCAAACCCGCTTCGGGCAGTGATACCAAACCCGCCCCCGTAAAATCCGAAACCACCAAACCTGCCTCTCCGAAGACGTAATCGCCTGAAGGCCGTGCTCCCGTGCCGCCGACATTTTCATCCTCTTTTTTCGGTCGGCTGTTCTGCTCGTTTGCGGCTATTCTGTGGTATGGCCCGTACGCCATAACTCTCATAAGTGTATTTTCGGGCGTGGCGCGCGCTCAGGGACTTTCGCGCGACATCGCGCCTGCTCGCAGCCAATCCGGCCAATTCATTGTCCAGGCGGAGCAGCCTTATGGCCTCCCCGCAGCGACCCCGAATCTGACGGCGAACCTGACCCTCCTCCAACTGGAGCCAAAACTGGTGACAATATCTTGTGACCGGATCAAAGATATTCTGTCCCGCGAGCTTGGGGCAACCGCATCCTGGCGAGGAAAGGTTTTCCTGGCGCTGCGTCCCGTTCGTGCCGTCGGCCAAACCATCACCGTTACCTCTGAAAAATTCAGGGATGGCTGGCAATATCGAGTGGATTTGCCTGACGTGGTCGAGCGGGCGCGCTACGTCCGAGCGATCGTGCAGGTGTTGTTGCTCGAGATGGCCAATCGCACGGCAAATTCCCGTTTGGCCGAGATTCCGCTTTGGCTCACCGAGGGACTCTCGCAACAACTGCTCGCTTCCAGCGAAACGGAGATCATTCTGCAGCTACCGCGCGAGACCAGAAACGGGATCACTTTTAGCACCAAGCGGATCATCGAGCGGAAGGAGAATAAGGTCGATCATGCCCGCAAGAAGATGGGCGCCCGCTCACCGGTCACGTTTGAACAACTGAGTTGGCAAGCGGAAGACGAATTGTCCGGCGGCGCGGCCGAACTTTACCGCGCGAGCGCTCAATTGTTTGTGGCCGAGCTGCTGCGTCTGCCGGATGGCCGCGCCAGCCTGCGCACGATGCTGGCCGAGTTGCCGCGGTACCACAACTGGCAGTTTGCTTTCCTCCACGCGTTCCGCGCCCATTTCGAGCGTCCGCTCGATGTCGAAAAATGGTGGGCGCTGTGCCTCGCACAGTCCGTCGTCCCAGAGCATCGACAGACCTGGACCAGCCAGGAGAGCTGGGAAAAGCTGGATCAAACAATCCGTGTTCCGATGCCATCCCGCGAGGGCATCACTGATCAGACACCGGCTGCTGCTGTTACGTTGCAAACGATTATCCAGAAATGGGATCGCACGCGGCAGACCTATGTGCTGACGCGCAAACTTCGCGAGCTGCAGCTACTTCGCTCGCGTGTCGCTCCCGAGCTGGTCGTCCTCGTGCAGGAGTATTGCCAGACCCTCGAGACTCATTTGCAGAACCAAACCCGAACTGGCATCATTCCCCTCTTAGGAAAGAAAGCCAGTCTGAGTCGTATCAACCAGGAAACGCTCCGACGTTTGGACGCGCTGGATGGCCGCTGCGAAGCGTTGCGGCCTGCGCCGGCACGGATCGCCGCCGGCGGCCAGTCCCCGGCTGTTCAACCTGCGCCAAATCCGTAATACCGCGCTTCGGTGCCCTGGTTGGCCTCCAGTCCCTTGCCTGACAATCCGTCGAGAAGCCGGGGCAGAAAACCCAACCACAGAACGGGCTTGGCCCCATTCCATCCTTGTGCTGCTCAATAATCTAAAGCCAGCTCAGATTCCGAAGCTTCTTTCGGGTAATCGAAATCCCCCAAAGGCCGTGTGAAGGTGGCTTTGGCGGGGCCCACAACAAGCATCTGGGCCGTGGACTTCACACTCTTTGAAATGGCTGCTATCGGCAGGCACACAACGAAGATCACGCTGCCGCCCACGGTGGCGGCAAAAAGCAGCGGACGCATGATCACTGCATCGGCGGCCACCGCCGCGGGGTCTGGATCAGGGGACGCAAAGGTGGGAGATGTGCTCGCCAAGGCGATTGCAGCCGCGCAAACAATAGTCATCGTCTTAGTTTTCATAATCCTCAATGTTTAGCAGTAACTGTGCCACCAAATTGCATGAATCTGAATTCCAACTCTGACCGACCCGTATGGAGAGACCCTGGCAATTGACGCAAGCTTAAAGAGTCGGGAACGCGAGGCGGACAGGGTGGTTTCAAGAAATCGTAGCCGCCGACGGCAGTCGGCGCTAACACTCCGATAATCGAGGAAAAGTGCGCCGACTGCCGTCGGCGGCTACGATTTTGCAGGTTCTTGAATCCGCCCTGCGAAGCGGACTTCTCGGGTCTTTCCCCGGAGCGAACGTCAGGCCCCTCCCATCGATCTGGCTTTCTCGAGAATCATTGGCCTCGCCTCTTCCATCATTTCCCGCACATCTTCATAACGCAAGGTGCGCTGTTCGAAGGAGCGCTTTTGCAGCATTCCCTGGAAGCGGCCTTCGAACTCCTTAAAATACGAGCCGTAGATGTGGTAGCTGTCCACCATCTGGCAGTAACGGCCGACCTGAACTGGCTTGCCGGTGAGTTCAGTGATGCGCGTGGCGATGCGGCTCTGCAATTGTACCAGGGCAAAGATGTTCATGAACGCCGCCTTGTAGGCGTCGTTGGAGCGGAAGCGCACGTTCATGCTCAGCACCGACTGGTCCGCTTCCACCAAGAGCCGGCACCAGACACTTTGCATGCAGGCGGGATCGTAGCAATCGTTGTCTTCCCAGACTTTCCAGGTGATGGCTTGGGCGCGGCGGGTGTGCGGGGTTTTGGCCAGTTTCTGGCACAGGATCTCGATCTGGTCGAAGGGTTTTAGCGAGGGCACCGTGTATTTGAACATCCGCTGATGATAGGTGTACTCCCAGCGCGTGTCCTTCGGGTCGTCCGGATTGCGGACCAAATGGTCCTTGATGCCGTCACAAACCTCCATGACGTATTCCTGCAGCTCGGCCGGGCCGCCCGGAAAGTCCTTATGAATCATCGGCTCGCACAAGGGATCGGTGATCGTGATGATCATCGTGGCGTCCTTGCTGGGAGGGTCTTCGGGTTTATCGTATTCGGTTTTGATGTCACAGCCGCACTGGTGCAATTCGATCAGGGAAAGCTCCCAGGCGCGCGCGATGCAGTCAGCCTCTACGTGTAAAACAGGTATGCCTTTCATGCGTGTCGAGTCGGTAGAACGTTGTCCAGCCATGCTGGCATCCAGGCCAGAGCAGTCATGGCTGGCATCACAACTATCTTGGCTTGAAATCAGCTCGCTTTACCCCAGCCGCCGCTTGAATGCCCCCCAGCAAATGCCTCAAGAATAGCGTTTCGCTGAAGCTTGCTTCGGTGTGTCCCAGGGCCGTGTACCAAATGCGGCCATTTCCCTGCTTCTTGCACCATACGACGGGATGGTCTTGCCCCATCGTGCCGCCTTTGTAAGTGGTTTCGTCCAGCGCCGCAAGCACGCGCGCCCAACCGCGCGGGGACTGGATAAAATTATACCACTCGTCTTTTCTGACCCAGCGCTCGGGCAACGGTGAGGTCGAAGGGTTTTGTCTGTCCTCGATTTGGACAGTTGCCTGGACAACAGCCGAGTGATTGGTGAACCGAGCGCAAAGCGCTTCGCCGTACCAGGGCCAACTGCCCTCCGTGGCAACGTCTCCCGCCACTGCGGCATGAATTGCGACAAGACCGCCGCCCCTCTCAATGAAGTTCCTGAAGGCCGTCTGTTGTTCATCGTTCAGAATATTGCCCGACGTGCTGAGAAAGATAACCACTTTGAACTTCGCGAGATTCGTGGTCGTAAACCAATCCGCATCCTCGGTCGCATCCACGGCGAAACCATTCTCGGCTCCGAGTTGCTTGATAGCCGCAATGCCGTTGGTAATGGAAGCGTGCCGAAACATCAGCGTCTTCGAGAAAACGAGCGCCTTCCAGGCCGTCCCCGGAGACCGAGTCTGGCTCGAACCGACCGCCGGCACAGCCAGCAGGATTACACCCAGCCAAAATAACCTTCGTAAGCCTTTCATAGGTAACCAGCGTGGCTAGTCCGCGCCACTGATCAAGAATTAAATTACAGCCCGACGTCTCAACCAGGGCCAATTCATGAAGGCGATCTGGCGCACGGGAGGCTTTTTGGTTTGTGCTGCTGGGTGAAGGCTGGTTTGACCTAATGGGCTACCGCCCGGCTGGCTGGGTCTTGCCGGAGCGGGAAAAGCCTGGGGCCAACGCGTGGCTCAGCCGCCGAGGACAAACGTCCACCATCGGGCGCGACGGTGTTCAGAAAAAAGCGATTATCTGCTGATTTTACAGGACATTATTGACCACCATGACATGGCCCTGTGAAGAAATGTGCTTGAAATGGGTCGGAGACCTGCCCTACGACCGGTCAAAATGAGGTTGGCGCTCCGGCGGACAAGTTGGCCAAGTTTGGTTGGCCAACTTTCCGTCATCTCTGTTAACTCCTGTTCAAACCCGAGTCAATGGCTGCCACCCCCGAGTTTCAACTCATCTACGGAAACACTGTCATCTCCCACAGCGAATAGCCGAATGGCGTCGCTCTTTTGGTTCCATAGAACCGAATCCATCGAGCGGTTATTGGCGCGAATTTCACATCATCAGTTTCGCCTTTGCCGCTGGTGGTGGTGTAAACGTCGGTCCAGGAGCTGCCATCCTGGGACACCTGGATGGAGTAGCTTTGGGCACAGGCGTGTTCCCAGTCTAAAACGACGCGGGAAATCCGGGATGCTGTCCCGAGGTCGATCGCCAGCCATTGAGGGTCGCTGAATTCGGATGACCAACGGGTGTCGGCAAATCCGTCCACGGCATTTTCCGGCGCATAATCCGCGCCCGGCTCGAGGTAGCGCGAAGAGGCTTTGACGGGTTTGCCGCGGGCAATTCCCTCCTCCGGTTCGCTCGTCATCGCGCCCACCTTGAAATCACGCAGGCTTCGAACCGGCTTGACGCCGCCGCGGAGCAAAGCCGCTTCGATCTGGTAATCTCCGGGTTCATTCGGAATCGCGCAGGCGAAACTCAGTCTCGTTTCTCCCAGCGCAGCCACCTCGCACGGAAGTGATTGCTCGGCCAGGGTTTTGGCGCGGCGCAGCAGGCGAAATCGCACCCGACCTTTCCAGTTGTCGTAAAGATCGTTGATGACGAAGACCGGAAAATGCTGTGTCGCTCCTGCGGGCAGTTGCGCCCGCCATTCATCAATCATCAGTCCAACCGGGGCAAAGGCATCACCCATGTACCGCTGGAAATCAGGCTCGAACTTCAACTTCTCGATATCGATGAAATTGTCGCAGGTCTGGCCATTGGTGCGCGAGTAACCCAGGCCGCAAAAGTGCAGCACGCCCGCGCAGGCGCGGTGCGCGCGCCAGAACTCGGTGAGCGCCGCGTGGGAGCGGGCGCTTATGTGCCGCCGCTGCGCCGTCGTGGCATTGGTCCCCAGCAGGTTTTCGAACACTTTTCGCGAAAGCGTGGTTGGTGAGCCGTCGCGGTTAACCCAGAGCCAATCATATTCGTTGATGATGATCGGGTTGTTGCCGGTGTTCAGCCGCGCATTGCCCTTGGGCGCGCCGGAAACGCGGGCCAGGCCGGAGAGCTTGAACTTTGGGTTTATGAAGACGTAGGGATGGGACTCGAAGCTGTCGTCTGGCGATTGTTCCTGGCCATAACCGTTGTCCCACGGTCGGTCGGAGAGATCCAGATTGCGCACGGCATGGATTGCCTTGCCGGTTTCATCCGTCACCGACTCGTTCTGCGCGTCCCAAATCACGACGCAGGGATGGTTCCACCGCTCCTGCATCCATTCGGTGTATTCGTTGATCAAATCGTCACTCTTCAGTTGCGCTGGCCACTGGTTTCCCTGCCAGATGGGAAACTCATCCTGGATGAGTATGCCCTCTTCATCGGCGATGCGATACCATGACTCGGGCGGGAAACCGATGCAGTAGCGCAACGCATTCCAGTGCATCCCCTTGAACGCCCGATGCAGGCGCCGCACCCAATCTTCACGCCAGGGAAGGTCCCCGCACAATGGGTCTTCGAAGAACCGGTAGATCGTCACGTTGCTGCCGCGCAGGAAATAGGGACGGCCATTTAGCATCGCCCGACCGGTGACATGGTCGAGTCGAAACTCCCTCATGCCAAAACGTGTGCGCGAAACGTCCTCGCCGGTGCTGGTTTCCAATTCGTAGAGAAACGGATTTTCCGGCGACCACAGCCGGCAATCGCGAATCGGGATTCGCGCCTCGACGGTTTGTTGGCCGCCTGCCTCGAGGGTGAACGGTTTGGAACTGCCCTCGCCGGCCAGCTTCCCGGAGCGCGCCTCCCGCACGTTGAAGCGCAGTTGCGTGCTGGTTTTCGGGCCGGCATTGCGCACCACCGCCTGCGCACGAACGGTTTGGTGGCTGATGTCCGGCGCGGCCTGAACGCGGACGATGTCCGGCGTCCCGCACAGAACGAGTTCCACCGAATCGAATATTCCTGGGATGTAACGGAGCTTCTCGAAATCCCAGCCCGATGCCAGTGTTGGGGGCAGTGATTCGCGGGTGGCGCCGACGCGAACCAGAAGCTCGTTCACCGCTCCATCGCCGCGCATCGCCGAGCGCACGTCAAAGTATCCTGGGGTAAAGCTCGGCAAATGTTCCCCCACCGGGAGGCCATTCAAGATGACGCGCGAGCCATAGGCCGCTTTGTGGAGTTTAAGCCACGCAACGGCAGGCACTGTCCCTTTAACGCTAAACGTGCGCCGATACCAAAAAGCTTCCCGCAACGGGCTCTTTTGTCCGACGTCAGCAAATACGGGTCGTGCCTGATCGATCAGCCCGGGCACGGGCGCATGATGATCAAATTGTGCGGGCGCGGCGTCCATGCTTCCTTGCGCTATTTCCCATGAGCCGTCGAGGGAAATGACATTTCGGCCGGCCCAGACCGGGTCGAGCCCGAGTCCGAGGCACAGGCACACCAGCAAGTCAGCCGTCCAGAATCTTGTGCGTCGATGCATTTTAATAAAGCTTCACGATCAGCGCGCGAATTTCATTGCCGGCCTGAAACTTCGCCGGAAGCAATCGCGCATTTAGAGGTTTGCCCGCGTGCAGGCCGAGGTCAATGAGGGGCCGCTTTGAGCTGTTGGAAGGTATCGATTTGGGCCTTGGACTCGGCGGCAATCTGTTTGAGCTTCTCGGTCTGCTCAGACTGGACCTCGCGAAGATGTTTCAAGGCGGCCTGCTGTTCGGCCTCGGTTCCGCCGCTTTGCGCCTGGCTGAGGCGCTGCTCCGCGTCCTTGATTTGCGCCTGCATTTCCTTTGCTGCCGCGGTGAAGTTCTTGAACGCTGCATCCTGAAGAATCTCCTTTCCTCGCGGAACCGTTACCGCGGCCAGGTCGGGAATCAGGGATCTTACGTCCTGGATGGCGTTGGTATTGACTTGGGAAACGGCCGTCGGGGCCGTGCCGGCGCGTGTCGCATCTGCCAGCCGGATGATGGCTCGGGTCAGATCGGGTTCGAGGACTTGTTCCCACTCTGGCGAAAGGTGAGGCAGCGTCTCCTTCCGTCCGTTAAGCCCGAGTGTAATGCCCAGGTAGCAGGCTTCGCCTTTGTCGAGGTTGAAGACGGCAACGCCATCGGCCAAGGCAGCATTCGCATCGGCATTCGATTGTGCGTTGAGGCTGATCACCTTGATCTTGCCTCCAGCCGACTGTTGGTAGGCCGAGAGCAGTTGGCTCACCCGGCCGGCGAACGCCGTCAAGGTGTCCGGCACCGTTGCCGGGTCGAGCAAAGCATAAAACCGGATTTCAAGCGGTGAATCCAAACGGCCCAGAACGGCCCTGGTGCTGTCGGACAGTGCGCGCCCTGAAGTGCCGTCGGTCTCGCGGGCGACGCCGGCGGAGCTGCGTTTTGAGGCGCTGTAGAACAGGAATGCGCTGGCCGCGATGCCCAGGATGCAGCCCACCAGCAGCAGAACGATCGTCCGGGTGCCGGCGCGCTGCCGCGAGTGCAGGTTCCGATGGGAGCAAGGGTCGCCCGCCGACGAAAGCGTCATTGACTCAACTCCAGTCGAACCCAGTTCATCGACTCATTGATGAGGGTCAGGACGTATAGAGGATTATGGATGCCGGACGCCGGGTCGTCATTGGCCAGGTACATGTTGAACCGGGCTTTCTTGATGTTGGCCGGGATGAGGGCCTGCTCGGCGGTAGTGGGTCCGGGACCGCCGGATGAGAGGGTGCCCGGGGTGGTGTATTCCCAGGTTCGGTTTCCGTATTTGGCGTAGAGCGCGGGCGGCGCTTTGGTGGCCGCCCAGAAGTCCAGCGCTGCTTTGGCCTGCGCGGTTTGCGCCGGCAGGAAGGAGTTGATTGCGAAGGTCACGAGGTTGGAGGCGTTCGGGCCGTGGCAGGGCGTGCAGAGGTCGTAAGAGTCAACTGCGAACTTGTGGCCGGTAATGGCGGGAGTGGCCTCGCTCTGATAGGCGCGAGTCTGCATGTGGCAAGCCACACACTGATTGGTCAGGACGCGCGCGTGGGTGGAAGGCTGATAAGGCGCCAGGCCGGACTGAAGTTCGCCGATATCACCCAGGAGCATGTTATACTGGAGTGAATTATGCGGCGGGCGGGAGGTGTCCGCCCATTTGGCGCCACGCGCGTTGTGGCACTGGGCGCAAATCTGGATGTTGGTGGTGTATTGGCTGTTGAAGTTCAAGTTAATGAGCTGGCCGAACTCATTGGTGGCGCCGGCCAGGCTTGTGGAGTAGGAGAAAAAGTTGGTGGATGTCAGAGGATTGCGCAACTGGAAGGGGCCGCCGTCGGTGGAGTGCGGATCGTGGCAAACAGCGCAGGTTTGTCCGTAAAGCCTGGCATCGGCGCCGCTGGGCAAAGTCAGGGCATTCGAAGTGGTAATATAGCCGAGCTGCGTGAGGTCGTAATTCTGGAGCATCGCTGTCCTGGTCGCCCCGGAGTGGCAGGGACCGCAGCTCATCATGCGACTCTGGCCGCTGGGAGTATCGTTGAACCCGGAGGCGACATCGGGTGTCACACTGGCGTGAGCCGAGTTAGTCCATTCCGAGTAAGTCGGATTCATGGAGCCGTCGTGACAGCCGCCGCACACTTGTGAGGCGATGGTGACGGCCGGCTGGACGAGGCTATGGTCACCGAACACATGTGCGGCTCCGGGACCGTGGCAGTTCTCACAGCCCACGTCCGTCAGCCACGGCGTGTTGGTCACGCTCACAAAACCGGACGGCTGGCCGTAGCCCACGGTGTGACAAACCAAACAGCTCTGGGCGACGTTGGCCGGCAGGTTCGTGAGAGCGTTATACGCGCTCGAGTGGCCGGTCTGCTTCCATGCAGCACGAGTGTCAGGATGGCAACTGCCGCAAGTTCCCGACCCGACGTAACTATTCAAGGGATTCAAGCGGAAGAAGTTCTGGCTGCCCGGGAGGTTGGCCATGGTCAGGCCGTTGGCGTAGGTGGACGCGAGGACCGTCGCCACGTTCGTCCAACTTACCGGAGCGAGAGAGGGAGTCAGCAGGATGTTGTAGCTCCCCTCGAGCCCATACCAATTCAGCGTTGTGTTGGTGCCCTTCTGGGTGAAAGACGTGATCCAAGGCTGGGGAGCGATTCCGCCCGGGGTTACTCGAGGCTGAAACATGTCCGCGTGGGCGGACATCGCCAGCACTGTTCCCGCCAGGACAGATGCCAGCACGCTCTTCGCTGACCTTCGCAGCCCAAGGGGCTGGCGGATGATAGAGTGATGTGTCCGATTCATTGGCCGAATTTGCGATTGAGTTGGTTTCATATAGCCGTCACGCGGCAGTCACGAATTGCCCACCGCCTCTTGAATTTAGCCGGACCAGCGGCGCGCGCAAGTCGTTAACGGCAATCCTAGCCGCAGCCCGGAACCCGGCTGCACACGCCTTGCTTTTCTCTTACCATTTGTTGCTTTGATACGGCCAAGGATGTTGAACACGGGGCCGGCGATACCTGGAAGAAGGATAGATCATATACGTGTTATGCCATATTTGTCTTCATAATTGTTGCGTTTTTTGGCCGTGATCAGGCCGGGCCGGAAGCTTGCATCCCTGGCGTCTGGCAGCGCACAATAGATGTTGGTAGTTTCGCAAAAAATGTGTAGAGCCTTGGTCTCCTGGATGTGAGCCTGCCAGGCATGACATAGGTGCTCGAAATGGCATCGCGGGAACCGCCGCGCTCGCGACCGCCCTGGCACCCAAACTGCCCTCTGAAGTCAGGTCTCGAACGCCAGGAATTTCCTGGTTGCGCCTGAGCTTTTGCGGGAATAATCTGTGGTCCGCGATCGAATAATAAAAATCAACTAAGCAAAACTTGCTAACTATGAAGAAAGTAAACATTCTTGCCATCGGCATCGTTGCCGGAGTATCGCTGCTCTCGTCCACGGCCGCCCGGGCGGGCGTCCTCGGCTCCCCTCACGATTTTTCGCAACAATCGTGGAACTTCATCGCCAGCGATCCCAACAGCGTGTGCAGCCCGTGCCACCAACCTCACCACGCCGACAGCCGAGTGGTTCCGCTCTGGGGACATGCGACATCGACCGGGCCGTGGATCATGTACAATACCAATACCGTCCCCATCTCGACGATGAAAGCCGCCCCATCGCCCACCCCGACGGGTCCTTCACTGGCCTGCCTGAGCTGCCACGATGGGACTGTGGCCGTCAACTCCTATGCTGGTGGGATTCAGGGAAACACCGCTTTTTACATTACCAATAGCGCGAAGATCGGGCAGGATTTGACGCATACCCATCCGATCTCGTTCACCTATGATGCGAACCTGGTGGGAACGGGTCCCAACCAGGACCAGTGGCTCTATAACCCTGACACCACGATGGTGCTGCAACCGGACTCGGGTAAGTTCGTCCCTGGAAACAACATGACGATCAACGGATTTCTGTTGGGCGGAAACCACCGATTGGAATGTTCGTCTTGCCATAATGTTCACAACCAGCAGGGCACTCCCTACAACATCATCAACAACCCGAAGTTGGTCGTCATCAACGGCACCAAGGGTGGCGTGGGCAGCTTGCTCTGCCGCAGTTGTCACAACAAATGATCAGTCCCTCGGGGCTGCTGCGCCGCTCAAATCTGATTTCGACTGACGATGGCTCGGGTGCCGAGCGATCTCGGCGGAAATGAAGATCAATCGACACACGCTCTGCGCCGTCTTGGTTCTGGCTTTGGCCAGCGGCTGTTCCACGACCAAGAAAGCTCCCAAGACCTACACCTTCTTCCCGTCGGCGCCCGATGAGCCCCGCGTCCAATTCCTGGCTGCCTTCTCATCAGATGCCGAGCTGGGCCGCAGTCCCAGTTTTGCCGACTTCATCACCGGCAGGCCCGCCGGTCCTGGAGCCCTCGTCAAGCCCTACGGCCTGGCTTTGAAGAATGGCAAGCTTTACGTTTGCGACACCATGGCCGGCAGCATCCAGGTCTTCGATATTGCCAAGAGGCGCGCGCGCCTTTTTGCCCCTCGCGGCGAAGGCCGCCTTTCGACCCCCATCAACATCTCGGTCGATGCGGACGGTACCCGCTACGTCACCGACACCGAACGCAATCAGGTAATGATCTATTCCAAGGACGATGCCTACGTGGGGGCGATGGGCATTCAAGATGAGATGAAACCGACGGATGTGGCGATCACACCGGATCGGCTTTACGTGGCGGATGTCAAAGGCCACAGCGTCCGGGTTTACGGCAAAGCAGATCGGAAACTGTTGTTTACCATCCCACGGGACGCGAAGGAACCGAAGGCCAAACTGTTTTCACCCACTAACCTGGCTTGGGACCAGCATGGCCGCCTTCTGGTTTCCGATCTCGGCGGGTTCGCGGTGCAGGTTTACGATCCGGAGGGCAGCTACGTGCGCACCATCGGTCAGCAGGGAGTCGCGCCGGGGCTCTTCGCCCGGCCCAAAGGTGTGGCGGTGGATCGCGAAGGACGCGTTTACGTGGTGGATGCTTCCACCCAGGTGGTGCAACTGTTCGACTCGGAGGGGCGCTTGCTCATGTACTTCGGCCAGGCTGGCAGCAGCACCGAGGGCGAATTGTACCTCCCGGCCGCCGTGAAAGTGGATTATGACCATGTTGGCTTGTTCCAAAAGCTGGCGGCCCCGGGGTTCAAGCTCGAGTATTTGGTTCTGGTTACCAGTCAGTTTGGCGACCGAAAAGTCAGCGTTTACGGATTTGGTTCCCGAAAATAGTCTTGCGCGCGGAAGGCTGCCTGATGCGCCCAAACAAATCGCACAATTCCAACTCCTCCTCGAGGCGGCCAATTCCGGCCTGCTGCGCTTTGGTCACGCTGCTTCTGGCCTTGGCACTCGTGGCTGGCTGCTCGGGTCCGGGAAAACAAAAGTGGCTGAGCACCTTCTTTGACGGAGTGCCTGTGCCGGGCGCGCGCACCAACGCTCCCGCGGCTCCGGTCACGGCTCGACCTTCGACGACCAACGCGGTTGCCCAACCGGCCCCCCAGGCTGAACGGGTGAAAGACTTCATCCACCCACCCTACGCCAACCGCCAGTGCGCCGAATGCCACCAGGCCCGGTCTGCCCAGAGAATGGCGGGCAAAGGAGCGACGGTCTGTTTCGCGTGCCATAACGACTCTCTGGCCAACGGCAAAGTTAAACATCAGCCCGTCGAGAATGGCGAATGCGCTTCCTGCCACAATCCCCATCAGGCCTCGAACACGAAGCTGCTGGTCCAGCTTCCCCCAGCCTTGTGTTTCCAGTGCCATGACCCATTCCCAAAGACCGCCAAGACCAAACATCAACCCGTCGAAAACGGCGAATGCCTCGCCTGCCATAACCCCCACAGTTCGGATTTCAAGAAGTTGCTGCTCAAGCCCGATGGCAAGCTGTGCGCCGAATGCCATGAGGTTCAGCAGGAGCTCGCCAAAGCCAAGGTTAAGCATCAGCCGGTCGAAAACGGTGACTGTACCTCCTGTCACAATCCCCACCAGTCGGCCAATAAAAAACTGCTGCTCAAACCTGACGGGAAGCTGTGCGCCGACTGCCATGAGGTTCAGCAGGAACTCGCCAAAGCCAAGGTCAAACATCAGCCGGTCGAAAATGGCGAATGCACTTCCTGCCACCACCCGCACCAGTCAAATAACAAAAAGCTTTTGCTCAAGCCGGATGGCAAATTGTGTTTCGAATGCCACGAGGATGTGCAGTCGCAACTCGCCAAAGCCAAGGTCAAACATCAGCCTACGGAAAACGGTGAGTGCCTCTCGTGCCACAATCCCCACCAGTCGAACAACAAGAAGCTGCTGATCAAACCTGACGGGAAGCTGTGCGCCGAGTGTCATGAGGACATTCAGCAGCAGCTTGCCAAGGCCAAGGTCAAACACCAGCCCGTCGAAAACGGCGAATGCACTTCGTGCCACAGCCCCCATCAGTCAGACAACAAGAAGCTGCTGATCAAGCCCGGCGGGAAATTATGCGCCGAGTGTCACGAGGACATTCAGCAGCAGGTCGCCAAGGCCAAGGTCAAGCATCAGCCGGTCGAAAACGGCGAATGCACTTCGTGCCACAGCCCCCACCAGTCAGACAACAAGAAGCTGCTGATCAAACCCGGCGGCAAGTTGTGCGCCGAGTGTCACGAGGACATTCAGCAGCAGCTTGCGAAGGCCAAATTCAAGCATCAGCCCGCGGAAAACGGCGAGTGTCTCTCGTGCCACAGCCCCCACCAGTCGGCGAACAAGAAGCTGCTGATCAAGCCCGGCGGCAAGCTGTGTTTTGAATGCCACGACGATCTCGAAAAACAGATTGCCAAAGCCAAATCGCGGCATCAGCCCGCGGCCGAGGGCGACTGCGCCGCCTGCCACAAGCCTCACGCCGCCGATCAGAACCACTTGTTAGCCAAATCCGTTCCTGCGCTCTGCTCGGAATGCCATGAGGACGCCGACCTTCAGAAGGTGAAGCAGCATCAGTCAGCCGCAAACAAGACGGCGTGCGTGAGCTGCCACGATCCTCACCAGAGCGAGCGGCAACGTCTGCTAAAGCCCGGGAAATGATCAAGCATTCCACACTGCGGGTCGGCCGGTGGCTGCTGTCAGGCTTGCTGCTTCTGGGAGCGGGGCAGGGGAGGGCGCAGCAGTGGTCCCAGGAGGAGCCGCGATGGCTTCGGCTGGACATTCCTCAGACCAGCGTGGGAGTGGACGTCGAGGCGCTAAAGGAAAACGTCACGGCGAACTCCAGCACGTCCACCCACGAGAACTTCCTGGTGGTGCCCCTGGTCGGCGCCAGGTTCCAGGGTTCGGTTTATCACCCAAACCTGATGACGTTCGATGTCAGCGGGCAGGGCGGCGTCGGCTGGACCTACGACTCGGTCACCAGCCCCGGGTACTCTCGGACCCGCAATGAAAGCCAGAATCTATTGCTCTATCTGGCGACCGTCAATTTTCTCGCCAGCAAGCCTTACAACGCGACCTTCTTCTCCAGCCACGACCATACGTATAACAACTACGATTTTTTCAATACCGTTTCCGCGGATAGCACGCGTTACGGTGGTCGTGTTGCCTGGGCCACAAAATCCTTCAACTTCAGCACGGACATGGGCTATCGGGATCTGATCACATCCGGGTTGACCGGCACCTCGGAGGTCGCCGAGACCTACCTCAATTTCAATGGCATCAATCAGCGCGACCGGGGCAGCTCGAGCCTGACCTATAGCTTCGATGACTTCGGCAACAGCCTCAACAACGGCCCTGTGCAGACCAGCACGAGCCAGTCTATCGGAGCCTCCGATTCCGAGACCTTTGGTGATCGAGGCCAGATCACTGCCAATACCGGGGCATCCCTCGGCTGGGCCGAATACACCTCCCAGCAGGCACAGACGTTCAACGTTAATGAGAATGTCATGGTTCAGCATCGTCCCAACCTGGAGAATTTTCTGGCGCTGAACTATCAGGATAGCCGCATGGACCCGGCTTCCTCGTCCATATTTCAGGGCGTCGCCGGAGTTCGGCACCAGCTTTACGACAGCCTCACTTCCACACTCGATGTCCACGGCACTTATGGCAATATCTCTGGCCTGAACAGCTCGGCCGTCAACGACCGGTATGGTGTCGGCCTGTCTGAAGGCTACTCCAAGCGCCTCGGCTCGTGGGGACGCCTCTCGCTCGGGGGCTCGGTCGTCGTGGACCACGACGATCAATACTCCTCCGGGTCCGGCACCCTCAGCGTCATCAACGAATCGCACGTGCTTAAGGACATCGCGGTCACTTTCCTCAACAACCCGCGGGTTTTCGCCACGACGATTATGGTCACGGGGCCCAACGGCGTGCCCACCTACGCCAATGGCCTGGACTACCGCATCATCCCACATGGTGAGATGACCGAAATCCAGCGTGTCCCGACCAGCGTGAACCTATCGGACGGCGCGACGATCCTGGTGAGCTATCAAAGTGATTCGCTCTACACGAGTTCCTTTGAAACGCTCAACGGGAGTGCGCAAGTCCGGCTGGACCTGTTCAACCTTATCGGCGTTTATGGACGAATCAACGCGGTGGACAACAACGCCCCGCCCCAGGCGATGGCCGAGACGCTCACCGACCTGATCGGCGGCGCGGACATTACCTGGCGCTGGCTGCACGTCGGGGCGGAGTATGAAGATTTCGACTCGAATTTCACCCGATACACCGCCACCCGTTTCTTTGAAACCTTCTCGTTTCAACTCGGCGAGGCCTCGCATTTGGGGTTGAATTGCAACCAGATATTTTATCAATACGCATTGAACCAGGAACAAACTCAATTCCAGGTCATGGGCCTCTTTAACACCCAGGTTTCTTCATGGCTGTTCTGGAATGTGGAAGGCGGCTACTACTACCAGGACGCGCTGGGGGCCCAGCAGAACCTGGCTGCCGCCCGCACCGGTCTGAACTTCAACTGGGGAAAGCTGACCTTCAAAGCCGGCTATCAATACAACTACCGGGTGATTCAGCAAGCCGAGAAGCGGGACAGCAACTTCTTCTATTTCCAGTTGAAACGGGATTTTTGAAATGTCACCTGATCGCCGCCAACTTCACCGCCGACGTTTTTCGTGGATTTGCGCCTGCGCCACCTTCGCTTTTGGTCTCCTGGTGGCCCGGGGCTTCGGAGCACCCGCCAGCGCCAAGCTCGAGGCAGGCACCCGTGGACCAGCCTGGCCGCCCCCGCCGGCCGACCCCTGCGTGGTTTACGTCCAGAGCATCACGGGTCCGGCGGATGTCGGCATCAAACCGGCAGCCCTCAGCCGGTTGGCGGGCTGGATCACCGGCAGCAGCCGCGCCGCCGTCTCGTTGAACAAACCCTTCGGACTGGCGCTGGACGATGCCGGCAACCTGCTGATCACCGACACGGGGGCCAGCACTGTCTGCTGCCTGGAGCGCGCGGAAAAAAAATGGCTGCGGTGGGAGCAGGTCGGCAAGACCCGATTCCAATCCCCCGTCGCCGTTGCCCGTCGCCGCAATACCATTTTTGTGGCCGACTCGGCACTTGGAAAAGTCCTGGCCTTCGATCTGAAAGGCAAACTGGAATTTGAAATCACCCGCGAACTTGAACGGCCCAGCGGCCTGGCGATCTTTGGTGACAAATTATTCGTTGCGGACTCGCAACTGCATCATGTCGTCATCTGCAGCGCGCAGGGTAAGTTTGTCTCCATGTTTGGCCGTCGCGGCAGCGCTCCGGGCGAGTTCAATTTCCCCACCCACGTCGCCGTCGATGCCGGCGGTCGGGTTTTCGTCACCGACTCACTGAACTGTCGCGTGCAGGTCTTTGACGCCACCGGACAAATCGAGCGTGTGATCGGCAGCTCCGGCGATGGCCCCGGCCATTTCAGCCGCCCCAAGGGCGTGGCCGTGGACCGCTACGGTCACATTTACGTGGTTGATGCGCTCTTCGACAATATCCAGATTTTTGATGATCAGAACCGCCTGCTCCTGAACTGGGGCGAAGCGGGCGCCGAGCCGGGTCAATTCTGGTTGCCAAACGGCATCGCCATTGGCCACGACAATCTCATCTACGTCGCCGATTCGTATAATCATCGCGTTCAGGTCTTCAAATACACAGGCAAACAATGAACTGCGTCGATCGTCTCAGTAATTCCGACTCGCACCGCCGGCCAAGAGTCCGGGTTCCGGGTTTGGGATTTCCTCGGGGTTTCGGGCTGGGGGCTTCGCAATGGCTTGCGCACGGTCTTCTGGTTGGGGGGGTGGTTATGCTGTTGCTGGTACGCTCGACGCTCGTGAGTACGGCGGCCACACCCTATAGCGTCGTCAATTCCAAACATAACTTGGCCGTCAGCGGCCCTGGCGGTGTTCGGGCCGCAACCGAGGGGGATCTCTGCATCTTCTGCCACACCCCGCACAGCAAGGCCGGCCAAATTCCCCTTTGGAACCACGGCATGTCCACGGCAACCTACACGCCTTACAGCAGTTCAACTCTCAAGGCGACGGTGGGCCAGCCCACGGGCGATTCCAAACTCTGCCTTAGCTGCCACGATGGCACCGTTGCCCTCGGGATGGTCCGCAGCCGGTCCACGCCAATCCAGATGCGCAGTTCGACCGGCTCGATGCCTCTGGGACGCAGCCGGATTGGCACCGACCTTACGGGGCACCACCCGATTTCGTTCACCTACGACAACGCCCTGGTCACCGCCAATGGCGAACTCCGTGACCCGATGACCCTCCAACAGCAAGTGCGTCTGGACAAGCTGAAGCAGGTTCAGTGTACCTCCTGCCATGATGCGCACAGGAACCAATACGGCAAATTCCTGGTCAAGGATAACTATGCCTCCGCGCTCTGCCTGGACTGTCACATTCCCAACTCCTGGAACAACTCCGCTCATGCCATGTCCCGGGCCCCTTGGAATGGCTCCGGGAAAAACCCCTGGCCTTACACCACCGGCACAACCGTAGCCGCCAACGGCTGCGAGAACTGCCATACCCCGCACGCTGCCGGCACGAAGCCGCGGCTCCTGAATTTCGAGAAAATCGAGGACAATTGCCTGGTGTGCCACAGCGGCACCGTCGCGGCAAAAAGCCTCGCCGGCGAGTTCAACAAAGCCAGCGTTCACCCCGTCCTGACGACCGCGTCACTTCACGACGCCGCTGAGGGCACGATTACTGCCGGCAATCGCCACGTTTCCTGCATGGACTGCCATAACCCGCACGCCGCCACCATGACCGCCGCCGGGGGAACCAGTTTGTCCGGCGCTCTCACCCTGGTGAAAGGCATGACTTCAGGCGGCGGGCCGATCACAAGGGTATCGAAAGAATACGAACTGTGCTTTCGCTGCCACGGGACCAGCGGCTCACGCAGCAGTTCCAAGGTGACGCGCCAGCTAACTCAGTCTGACGTGCGGCTCCAATTCAATCCGGCCAATGCGTCCTATCATCCGGTGGTGAGCACATCGAAATCGGTTCCCGGCCGCAGCCTCACATCGACCTGGACTGGTGGGGGGCAGATGCTCTGCACCGATTGTCATAACAATGACCAGGGACCTGGCGCCAAGGGCACCGGACCAAGAGGTCCGCACGGCTCCAGTTACGCCCCCTTGTTGGAGCGGCAGTTGGTTCTCACCGACTACCAACCCGAGAGCGCCACCAGTTATGCGCTCTGTTACAAATGCCACAGCCGGGACAGTATCTTGAGCGATCAAAGCTTCCGGGCGGTCAACAGCATTGGCCAGGCGCGAGGCCACCGGTTCCACATTGTGGACCAGCAGACCGCCTGCTCCACCTGCCACGACGCGCATGGCGTTCAGGCCCAGTCGCACCTGATCAATTTCAACACCATCTATGTCACCCCTTCGTCCAAGGGACGCCTGGCGTACCTCGGCACTGGATCTGCGAGCGGCAATTGCTCCCTCACCTGTCACGGCAAAGACCACGTTTCCGTTACCTACCCGGCCCTGACTCCCTCGGCGAGCATCCCCCCCGCTGCGGCATCATCCCCTTCAATTTGGCCCTCGGCCAATGCCGTGCGGCAACGGCGGTAAACTAATTGTCCGACCCTGGTATCGCCGCTGCCGCATCCAGGAAACGTCGGCATCTCGCCCTGAAAAGGTTCGTCCGGGCATCCGGCGGCCCTTCTTTTCCCATCCCGGGAACAAAGACGCGCCAGAACGCCCCCCCGCCTCCCCAATGCCTCATTGGCGCCACTCTCAGCCATAACCTCAACCATCCCTGGCCTGTCATTTAGAGGGGGCATCCACGTGGTTCACGTCGGGCAGTAGTTGCAGGC
>Ga0194039_1000607_pt1 | contig 20978 bp, 15 predicted proteins | sample JunL228m_MetaG_FD_148679 | JGI IMG/M metagenome (GOLD analysis project Ga0194039, IMG submission 148679) | Anoxic zone freshwater microbial communities from boreal shield lake in IISD Experimental Lakes Area, Ontario, Canada - Jun2016-L227-8m | ecosystem: Environmental > Aquatic > Freshwater >... | reverse complement strand
GGGAAGGGCGGATTCAAGAAATCGTAGCCGCCGACGGCAGTCGGCGCTAACACTCCGATAATCGAGGAAAAGTGCGCCGACTGCCGTCGGCGGCTACGATTTCTTGAAACCACCCTGTGTCGAGGGCCACCAATAACGGAGTCTTGCAAGGGGGCGCGACCGCCCCGCCGCTGGAACATAGGGTTAAAGTGCGCATCTTTTTCGGAGCGCGGACAGGGGTGCAAGACAGAATTGGTCGAAGCCTGCGATTTCATGGGAATCAAACCTAAAAACAGCAGTTGGAACCACGGATTTCAGGATAACACGGATAAAGAAGGGATTGGGGTGCCGGCCGGGGGTGTTCACCCGGCGGGTGGCCGCGAAAGAGGTTCTCGACCATGACGAAGCTCTCTCAGTCCAAGGGCCTGCTTCATAAAGTTCCGGATTGGTTGGGCCGGCTCAATTCAAACAAACGTTCTTTATGCCTCAGGCTGGCGGCTGGTAGGGCGGAGGATGAATCGCGCTTTCAGCGCTGACTGGGTTTTGGGCTGATGAACCCAGGGCGTTGCCCTGGGCTGGTATGAGTGACGCCCTTGGCGTCTCCCACCTTGCACTTCCGCTCGACCTTGGTTAGATATTGCGCTCGAAGACCGGCCCATTCCGCCGGCCTGCCGACTGGTTTGCTGAGATCCGCAAGATTCAGGAGTGAACAGTGAATTCGGCTTTGACAGATTCGCTCCTGATTGGCATGGTTGCGCCGCAATTTCCGAAGAAATCCGGAGATCGAGGGGCTGACACGGGTCAGCCGGACAACGAAGCGATTGGAATATTATGGCAGAACTTATTGGAAATCTTTTGGTAGCGCAATCGGGCGGCCCGACGTCCGTCATCAACGCCAGCCTGGCTGGCGTGATTCAGGAAGCCGGCCACCATGAAGGCATCGAAGAGATTTATGGCGGCGCCAACGGCATCTTCGGCATCCTGAATGAGGATCTGATTGACATCAACGAAGAGAAGGCCAGGACCATTCAGGGCCTGCGATATACGCCGGCGGCGGCGCTCGGCACCTGCCGCTACAAAATTGATTTCAAGAAGCAACCGGAGAAGGCCGCCCAGGACATGGACCGGCTCTTCCAGGTCTTTGAGGCCCACAACATCCGCTATTTCTTTTACATCGGCGGCAACGACTCGCAGGACACCTCGCACAAAATCCACGAGGAAGCCGCCAAGCGCAGCTACAACCTGCGGGTCGTCGGCGTGCCCAAGACCATTGACAATGATTTGCCGCACACGGACAACTGCCCCGGTTACGGTTCGGTGATCAAGTACAGCGCGACGACTGTTATGGAGGTCGGCATTGATGTGGGCAGCATGGCCACTGACGACGGTTCCTGCTGTATCATCGAGGTGATGGGCCGCTCCGCCGGCTGGATCGCGGCCGGCACGGTCCTGGCCAAACGCGGCAACCCGGCCAACCCTCCGCACATTATCCTCGTCCCCGAAATCCAGTACGATGTGGACGCCGTGCTGGCCAAAATCAAAGAGACGGTTGAAGCTTACCGATACTGCGTGATGGTGGTCGGGGAAGGCATCAAGAACAAGCAAGGCGAGGAGATCGGCGCCGACAAAAACCACGTGGATGCCTTCGGCCACCCGGTCCTGGCCGGTGCCGCCGAGGTCATCAAGAAGTATGTCCAGGGCAAGCTCAACACCAAAACCCGCACCGTCCTGCTCGGTTACGCCCAACGCGCCGCCGAGCATTGTGCCAGCCTGGCCGATTCCGCCAACGCCTTCGCCTGCGGCGAGGCCGCGGTGCGCGCGGCGATTCTTGGTCAAAGCGGCAGCATGGTCAAGATCGTCCGCACTTTGCAGCCTGACGGCTCGGTCAAGTGGAGCACCGGCCTCCAACCGCTGACGGACATCGCCAACGTCGAGCACTTTGTCCCGCGCGACTGGATCAGCGAAGACGGCTTTCTGCCGAACGAAAAGTTTGTTGAATACGCCCGCCCGCTGATCGAGGGCGAAGTTAAGTTCCCGGTCGAAGCCGGTTTGCCGAAGTACGTCGTGCTGGATAAGAGCAAGGTGGAAAAGAAACTTCCACCACGCTCATAAACTCACGCCTCCTCGACCACTTTCCAGCCCGCTGCGTCCGCGAGGGCGTACACGGGCTCTTTGAGGTCGCCATAGAAGGTGACACGGTGCCAGCTCCACTGGTCCCACATCCGGAAGAGCTTCTCGATGTCGCCAACGGGTTCAGCGCAGAGCTTCGTGCGGCATGCCCGGTCGTCCGGGTCATTCGCCACTGCCACCGCGCGGTGGAAGAGGATTTCCTTTCGGCTTTGCTCAAACTCCAGGCTGGTCGTCATGTAGCCTGTCGGCAGCAACGAGCGGATGGACGCCCCCTGCCGGTCTTCTGAGTGAGTCAGAATCTCGAACGGATTTGTTTTCCCCGCCGGGCCGAACGCCTTGTTGTGCGCCACGCAGTGCGCATAGATGATCTGCCGTTTCGAGGTGTCAATCACCGGGTCGGAGATGTAGCCCGGCCGCCCCTGGGTCAGCGTCGTCCCGGCCACCATCGTCGCGGCTGAGCGGACGTCGCACTCGCAACCGCCGATCAGCCCATCGCTGTTGAGTTGGTAAAAGCCCAGGCACGGATAGGCATGAATATGGCCGCCGTAGAATCCGCCCAGGCAGTTGATGGTGATTCCATTCGCCCCGTGCTTGGTCAGCAGGGCCTTCTCCGCCAGATACATCGCCGCCGAGGTTTCGAGTGTCTCGCGGGTGACGCCTTCGATGCGCTTGGCCGACTTCGTCCAACGGTCAGCTACCGCCCGGGTTTCGTCTTTGTCGGCCAGTTTCCATGCCTCGTTGAGTTCCGCAAATGGAATCTGTTCTATCTTAATCCCCATGATCTCGGTTGCCGGCGCCGAGTTCTGATCGCGCACGGCGAGGATTTTGGTTTCCTTCAGACGCCGGATGCACTCATCCCCTGAAAGACATTTGACCGGGTCCATCTGGCCGGCCATGCGGCCTGCGCCCGGTGTGCCGGCCAACCGCACCCGGGCGGTAGCCGCGGCAAAGTCAGAAGCGGCCCCGCCCTGCTTGGCCACTTGGAAACACTTCACCGCTTCCACCAAATCTTTGGTTTTGGAGGAAGCGACGAACCCGACGTTTGGCGCCTGGCTGCGGAGGAAGGCGGCATTATAGACCAGAAAACCTCCGCTGCCGCCAAACTGGAAATCGGCATACAGGACCGGCTTGCCGGAGGTCGCGAGAGTCTGGACCACACGGTTCCAACAGTTCATCTGGTAAACGAGGTAACCATCAATGCCCCCCAGGGCCTGGTCCTGCTGAAGCAGCGCTTTGGCCTGCTCCTCGCCGGTGGCCAGGGATACGATGAATTCAAACCCCTTGCATTGCCGGGTCAGCTCGGCGTTGATGCGGTCCATGACTGGCCGGAAATCGAAGCCCTTGTTGGGCCAGTCGGGTCCGGTCTGTTTCTGGCCGTGCAAGGCATACACCACGCGGATGCGGGTTTTCTCCTTCGGCTCGGCCGCTTCGAGCCATGTTGGAGCGGCAAGCGCACCGAGCGCGCCGGCGGTTGCGGCGCCTGCTCGGGCGAGGAAATTGCGCCGGTTCATGGGACATCCGGCACAGCCGGAGATGAGGTTCGTTGCTTTCATATTTGCCTTTCGTTGTTTGGAGCAGTTTCAAGCTTTGAGGCCACAATTGGAATGAGCCGGCCCGGCCGCAATACTGGCTGGAAATTTGCTCGCTAATGCTGCGCAAGGTTCGGAGAACTTATTGCTGATGCCGCTCACATGGGGGAGCCTATTATGCGCGGGAGGAATGTCAAGCGCCTCAAAACAAGTCCCAGTAATCCGTGCTCCGTGCAACTCCGGCTTTCGGGCTAAACGCTCCGGCGGCCTATTTCCGAAAGAATTCTTTTACCACCGCGGCCACCCGATGGGTTTGCGCGTCGGTCATTTCGGGATAGATCGGCAGGCTCAGGCACTCGCGCGCAGCTTTTTCGGCAACGGGAAAGTCGCCGGGCTTGTGGCCCAGGTGGGCGTAACACTTTTGCAAGTGCAGCGGCAGCGGGTAATGCAGGGCGCAGCCCACGTTGCTGGCTTCGAGATGCTTCTTGAGGTCGTCGCGGCGCGGATGGCGCACGACGTAGAGATGATATGCGCTCTCGGCATAATCGGCCTCGCGCGGCAATTGCAGCGGGGTATCCGCCAGCAGTTCATGGTAGCGATGCGCCACGCGCCGCCGCTCCCGGGTCCAGGCGTTCAGATGCTTGAGTTTCACGCCGAGCACGGCACCCTGGATGCCTTCCATGCGGTAGTTGAAACCGATCTCGTCGTGATGGTAGCGCTGGGTCGAGCCGTGTTCGCGCAGGGAGCGGGCGCGAGCTGCAAAGGCCGGATCGCTGGTGACCAGCCCGCCGCCTTCGCCGTAAGCACCGAGATTCTTTCCCGGATAGAAACTAAAACAGGAAATCGCGCCAAAACTGCCGGCCACTTTTCCGCGATACCTGGCACTATGCGCCTGGGCGCCGTCTTCCACGAGCGGCAGATTGTGTTTGCGGCAAGTCGCCAGGATCGGGTCCACATGGAACGGATGTCCGTAGAGATGCACCGGCAGCACCGCCTTCGTGCGTGGCGTGATGGCCCGTTCGATGAGCTTCGGGTCCAGATTGAAAGTCGCGTCGTCAACATCCACATAGACGGGCTTGGCGCCAACGTAGGAAATGGCCCAGCTCGTCGCGACGAAGGTGTAGGGGGTGGTGATGACCTCGTCGCCGGGGCCGACCTTGAGCAGCAACAGCGCGATGTGGAGCGCCGAGGTGCCGCTGTTGAAGCCAACGCAATGTTCCGCATCGCAATACCGGGCGAAGTCCTTCTCGAACTGCACCACGTCCGGGCCGAGACAAAACGAACAGTTGTCGAGCGTGCGCGCAATCGCGACGTCGATGTCTTTACGGATTGTCCGCATTTGAGCGGGCAAATCGAGGTAAGGGACAGGGGCAATGGGTTCAGTTTGGTTTGGCATATTCAGGAGGTTAGTCGGGGTTTTCTTTTAGCCATTCCGCAAGTTTTTCCTGCCATTTGGGCCAGTCGTCTCCGTAATCTGTATCGAGGAAAAACCCGAGCATTTCTTTGGCATCGCCGGCTTTGGGGTGCTGGGGGGTGCGGGCGACCTCCAGGAGCGCGGGCAATTTCAAGCCGTTGGGCCGGTTCAGAGCATCGGCCATCAGGGTGTCCAGAACGTCAGCCGCGAGTTTGGGATTCGCCAGGAACTGGCACATTGGCGCATAATCCTCGTTCGGCAGCAGGTTCGAGAGATGTTTGGCAACTTCCACCTGGCCGGCCTCCGGCAGGCGCGGGAACATCTCCAGCATCTGCTTTGCCTTGTCCGACGTCTTGCTGTCGGAGCTCAGGATCTGATCCACCTTCTCTTCCCAATGCGTGGCGAGTTCGGCCGAGGCAGGCGGCATCTCCGTTGTCTCTCCATCAGTCAACGGCTGGGACGGTGACCTCGGCGGGCGCTTCGAGAAGAAAGACCCGGAATTAGTTTCTGCCGCCGCTGGGGAGGGGGGCTCGACCGCAGCCGACGGGGTGTCGGTCTGCGGGCCTTTGCTGCGCACTCCGCCCAGGACGAGGGCGACGAAAACGATTCCCGCAACGGCGCCCAGTCCTGTCAAAACTTTCCACCCCGTGCGCACGGTTTGCCCGAACGAGCTACTTGGTGACGGCCGGTTTCTTCACGGGTTGGGCAGGCGGTTGGTCACCTGACAGCCCCGGCATCGCGGAGGTCTCCGTCGGCCTTAATTTCTCATCCAGGATTTCCACTCCGGCTTCTTTCCTGAGCTTTTGGATGTAGTCCGGAAGTTCTTTTTGCATCGCCTGCTGGGCCAGCCCCTCCTTGAGGTCAGCGGCGGCTTCGGCGAACTCAACTTTCTGAGCCGGAATCTTTTCGCTCAGCTTGATGATATGATAGCCGTACGAGGAGTTAACGATGTCGCTTACCTGGTTGGTTTTCAGCGAAAAGGCGGCGGCTTCGAACTCCGGCACCATTTGGCCGCGGGCGAACTTGTATTCGCCGCCTTTATCCTTCGAGCCGGGGTCTTCGGAGTATTCCTTGGCCAGTTTCGCGAAATCCTCGCCATCGCGGGCGCGCTTCAGGAGGTCTTCCATTTGTTTGTGTTTGGCAGCTTTTTTATCCTCCGAGAGATCAGTTTGAGTGGCGGTGTCGCGGGTGATCAGCAGGATATGGCTGGCGCGGACCATTTCCGGTTTCTCGAAACGTGCGGGGTTGGCGTCGTAGTATTTCCTGGCGTCCGCGTCGGTGATGTTGACCTTGAGCACGCGTTTGGCTGTCGTTTCGGCGGTCAGTGCCTCGGTCCATTTGGCCAGCACTTCCTCACGGGTGGCGCCCATGAGTTTCAACTGCCGGTTGAGCGCCTCATCCGAACCCATCTTGGCCTTGGCGTCCGCAAATCGTTTTTCCGCCGTGACTTTGGCCTCTGCCTTGTCCGCGTCGGAGGCTTTGGCCTGGAGAAGCTGGACGTTGATCATCTGTTCCAGGATTTGACGTTCTATCTGGACCGTCTGCTCGGGCGGGACGGGACGGCCGCTGGCGGCAAGCTGCGATTTGGCGCGGATGACATCATCGTCCAACTGGCTGCGTGTGATTGCGATGCCTTTGCCTTTGGCCACGAGGGTACTGCCAAAGAGATCGCCGAGTTTGGCGGCGGGTGCCGCGTTGGTGGGGGTTGATTCGGCGGCCGGAACACGCCCGGTCGTCAGCCCCGCAACAGCAAGCAGCAGGACGAGTGACTTTGTCATTCTTTTCATTAATCTGTTATTATCTGTTATTTGGTTCTTTTGTTAATTACAATTTGACTACCTTGACATTACTGATGTCCGGATCCCTTTGAATCTCGTCCATGACTTCGGCCGGTGGCACGCTATCCAAATTCAAGACCGTTAAGGCTTTGCCGCCGACAGTATCGCGGCTCAGGCTCATGCTGGCAATATTAACATTGTGCCGGCTCAGCAGCGTGCCGAGGTAGCCGACAATGCCGGGCCGGTCTTTGTTGACCAACAGGAGCACCACGCCGAACGGCACAATCTCCGTTGGCTGGCTGAACAGTCGGACGATGCGCGGATTGTCCGGCGACCCAAAGAAGGTGCCGCCGGCCGAAACCAGCTTCTCCTCGCCGCGAAAGGCCTGCACGTGCAACCATTCGTTGAACGTGACCGGCTCGCTCGAACGCTTCTCTTCCACCGTCAGCCCGAGCGTGGAAGCGATGCTGCGCACATTGACGTTGTTCAATTCCTTCACTGAGACGCGCGACAGGAACCCCAGCAGAATGGCACGCGTCACCGGGTCGATGTTGGGCAATTCCTGCGCTTTGCCGCCAAAGGTGATGTGGAGGCGATCGGCATGCGGGGGCGCAAGTTGGGCCAGCAGCTTGCCGAGCTTTTCCCCGAGGGTAAGGTAGGGCTTGATCTGTTCGTAGGTCTTCGCGTCGAGGTAAGGCAGATTGACGGCGTTGCGGACTTCGCCCGTGAGCAGGTAAGCGGCGATGACTTCGGCGACTTCAATGCCGCATTTCTCTTGCGCTTCGTGAGTGCTGGCGCCCAGGTGGGGCGTCAGGGTAATGGCCGGATGTTTACGAAACGGATGTTCGGCCGGCAGCGGCTCGATCGCATAGACATCGAGCGCGGCCGCGGCGACCTTGCCCGAGTCCAGAGCGGTCAGCAGGTCGTTTTCCACAATGATTTCGCCACGCGCACAGTTGACGATGCAGACCTTGGGTTTCATCTTCGCAAACGCTGCTGTATTGAGCATGCCGCGCGTTTGGTCGGTGACCGGCATGTGTACGGTAATGAAGTCGGCATCCCGGTAAACGTCGTCCAGGTCAGGTATCAGTCCGATCCCCATCGCCTTGGCGCGGGCATCCGTCAGGAATGGGTCATACCCAACCACCCTCATCCCGAAAGCCAGGGCGCGTTTGGCGACCTCGCTGCCGATTCGGCCCAAGCCGAGAACCCCGAGCGTCTTGCCGGCGAGTTCGGACCCCTGAAACTGTTTGCGGTCCCACTTGCCGGCGGTCATGGAAGCGAACGCCTGGGGCACCTTTCGCGCCAGGCTCAGAATCATGGCGAAGGACAGTTCGGCGGTGGAAATGGTGTTACCCCCGGGCGTATTCATTACCACAACACCCCGTTGCGTGGCGGCTTCAACATCAACGTTATCGATGCCGACCCCGGCGCGGCCGACGACGCGGAGCTGCGACGCCGCTTCGATGACCTTGCGCGTCACTTTGGTCTCGGAACGGACCACCATGGCGACGACGTCCTTGACCACGGGCAGCAATTCCGCTTCTGACAGCCGCTTTGGCAACACGACGACATCGAATTCCGGACGCTGTTGCAACAGGGCTATCCCCTTGGTCGAGACGGGGTCACACACTAATATCTTCATAAAAGAAGGCTAACTTTACGCGATGGCAGTCCGAAGGTCAAATAAACACGCTCGCAACCTGGCAATTCCATTCTGGGCAACATGACGGTTTGATCGTTGGATTCCTGCGGCGGTGCTTCGGGAGATTGGCTTGCCTTTTGTTCTTCGGCTGGTCGGCGACAAGCTGAATCAATCGAGGGCCGCCAGGCGGGTGGCTTGCTTTTCCCATTCGGGATTCAGCTCGGCAAGGCGGTGCTGAACGTCCACCAACTCCCGATTGATGGCCTGGGCGCGACCGGGGCTGTCATAGGTTTCCTGCTTTTCGAGCTCCGCAATAATCTCGGTTTGGCGGGCTTCCAGGGTCTGGATCTCTTTTTCCAGCTTATGCACGACTTGCTGCTGGACCTTGCGTTGACGCGAACGGGCCTGGCGGTGCTCCGCTTCCAGACGCTTTTGATCCTGGCGCGAGCTCGTAGAGAGGCTTTCCGCAACGGCCCGGGTCTTTTGGCTTGGATGCGGAACGCGTTGGAACTCGGCATCGCCGTCGGAGGTCAAGCCGGCGCGTTCAGATTGCGGCTTGGTCTTGTCCAGGTAATACTGGTAGCCGCCGGGGTAGTGCGTGAGCTGGCCGGCGTTGACGTGGATGACGTGGTTGGCGAGGGCGCGGATGAAATAGACATCGTGGCTGATGAAGATAAGCGTGCCCTCAAACTGATCGAGGGCGTAGGCCAGGGCGTCGATGCTCGAAAGATCCAGGTGCGTGGTCGGCTCGTCCATCAATAGCAGGTTCGGCGGGTCCAGCAGCAGCTTTACCAGCGCCAGACGGCTCTTTTCACCGCCGCTCAGCACGTTTACCTTCTTGAACACATCGTCACCGCTGAACAGAAAACAGCCGAGAAGTGTGCGGACGAATTGCTCGGTCAGGCGCTGTGGTGTGTCGAAGGCTTCCTCGAGCACGGTGTGGTCCGGGTGCAGCATGTCCACGCGATATTGCGAGTAATAGCCCGCTTTGGCATTGTGACCGAGGGTGCGGGTGCCGTCCTGTGGCGTCAGAACGTCGGCCAGTATTTTCAGCAGGGTCGATTTGCCCGCCCCATTCGGACCCACGAGCACAATGCGCTGACGGCGCTCGGCCTGAAAATTCATCCCGCGATAGACGACGTTGTCGCCGTAGGCATGGTGGATGTTTTCGAGCTTGATGACCTTGATGCCGCTGCGCTGCGGCTGAGGAAAGTTGAAATCGAGTTTGCGGTCGTCCCCGGTCGGGGCCTCGACTTTGTCCATGCGCTCGATTTGCTTGAGTTTGCTCTGCGCCTGGGTGGCTTTGGTGTTCTTGGCGCGGAAGCGGTTGACGAATTCCATGAGCCGGCCGATCTCGCGCTGCTGGTTCTTGTAGGCGGCCAGGAGCTGTTGCTCGGCCGCTTCGCGCTGCACGAGGTACTCGTCGTAGCCGCCGCGGTAGCGGATGAGCTTGCTCTGCCGGATTTCGACAATGCTGCCGACAAGCTGGTTCAGAAACTCGCGGTCGTGCGAGATGACGAGGATGGCGCCGGGGTAGCCTTTCAAATAGCCCTGAAACCAAAGCAGCGCTTCGAGATCGAGGTGGTTGGTCGGCTCGTCGAGCAGGAGCAGGTCCGGCTCCTGCGTCAGCAGACGGGCCAGGTGTGCGCGCATGACCCACCCGCCGCTCATTTCGCGGGCCGGCCGGTCGAAATCCTTCTCGCGGAAGCCCAGACCGGCAAGGATTTGTTTGGCCTTGGCTTCGAGACGGTAGCCGCCGAGTTCGTTGAACCGGTCATGCACATCGTCATGGACTTCCTCCGAGTGCAATGCCTCGGTCGGGTGATCCGCCTCCCATGCCTTGATAATGCGGCGCAGCTTGGCGTATTCCGGGGTAATCGCGGTGGCGAGCTCGACCACGGTTTCGTCGGCGACAGGCGCATTCTCCTGCGGCAGGTAGCCAATCGAAACGCCCCGTTCGCAAGAGGTCTTGCCTTCATCGGCTGATTCCTCGCCGAGCATGATCGAGAATAGTGTGGTCTTGCCAGCCCCGTTCGGGCCCACCAACCCGATGCGGTCCTCGCGGTTCACCTGCAACGTGACGTCGGCGAACAATACTCGTTCGCCATAGGCCTTACTGATACCAGACAAAGTTAACATGCAAACGCTGAGCTTACACTGAGTGGGCAGGGGAACTCAAGCCAAGGTGCTGTCTAAACGGCAATTCGGGCGCATTCGGGAGTTCCTGGCAGACTGGGGGGGGATAAACGGGGGAATCGCCCGATTGTTTTTGACGTGCCGCCCGGAGGACTATGGATCGCAGACTAGGATTTGACCCAATGCCTTTCGGATATTCTGTGCGAGGCCATTGCCGTACGGAACGACGGAAAGACCGGTGGTTCTGCAATCCCTTTGGGATTCATCTGAAATTTCCGCAAGGCTGGCTCAAATCCTAGCGGCATTGGATATTCTTGTCCGCTCCCGAAGCTCAGTCAATCCCGAAGCGGACAGGAATGTCCGCGCCGATTTATGATTCCCGCCATTGACACCGGTCTCCCTCGCCCCTACACCCTTTCCATGCGGAATATGAACATGCAGCCGCAGCCCAGCGGCATCATCATCCTGAAACAGATTCAGAAGCACGAGTGGGTTTTCGATTACCCCCGGTTTACCGAGGAGGTGCATGACTCGTTGGACGATGCCATCGATTGGATAGACTCCGATGTCCGCATCGCCAAGTTGCACTTTGGTCGGTTGATCAGGGATTACCCCGAGCTCTTGGATGCCCACCATCACCTGGCGTTGACCTGGTATCGGCAAGGTAAGTTGGACAAGGCGGCCGAGCTCTGGAAGCAAGGCATCGAATTTGCCCTGAAACTCTTCCCCTCGAATTTCTCGATGAAGCGGGACCGGCTGATTTGGGGCTTCGTCAAAAACCGACCTTTCCTGCGGTTATACCACAGCTACGGCCTGTCCCTGCTGAAGCAGGGCGAATCCGAAAAAGCCCTGGATGTGTTCGAAAACCTGCTGGCCCTCAATCCGAACGACAATCAGGGCGTACGAGCCTTGGTGGCTGAGTGCTATTTCAACCTCAAGCAGCCGAAAGGCGTTCTGAAGATCTGCGACAAGTACCGCAACGACGGACTCGAACAACTCCTCTACGGGCGGGTTCTGGCCCTGATCCAACTCGGGAATGTCAAGGAAGCAACGAAGGCGCTGAACCGAGCCATCAAGGTCCTGCCCTTGGTCGCGAGGGAATTAGCCAAGCCCACGCATAAACGGCCGAAGGACTACAACGAGGAGCACGTGGCACTTTGGAGCGAGGGTCAGGCTTACGGCTACTGGAAGAACTCCAGCAAGTACTGGACCGCCACGCCGGGCGCGATTGAATTCGTGCGCAGCCACCTGGAGGGCGGCAGACGACTTCGTTGAGCATGGGCCATGAAAGCACAGGGTGGTTTCAAGAAATCGTAGCCGCCGACGGCAGTCGGCGCTAACACTCCGATAATCGAGGAAAAGTGCGCCGACTGCCATCGGCGGCTACGATTTTGCAGGTTCTTGAATCCGCCCTGATGAAAGCAACGATTGTAAGAGCTGGCCTTGCCAGCCGGCCATAACTCGGCTAAATTTTATCGCCTATGTTGGCCGTTGAAAGCAAACCTGGCGCGGCCGGGAGTTTCCCCAGCCGACCGCTGCCGCTGGAAAACGGGGGGTCTATGCATTCCCGCGAGTTCCTGCGCCGCTACGAGCGTATGCCGCAGGTGAAAAAGGCCGAGTTGATCGAAGGGATCGTTTATATGGTTTCTCCGGTCAGCGCCAATCACGCAATCCCCGACGGCATCATTCCTGGCTGGCTGGCGCTCTACGCGGCGCGCAACCCGGACACCCAGTTCATGCCCCACGCCACCGTCATTCTCGACGCTTCCACGGCCTCCGACTGCCCGTCGCACCGCTGTTGGCCGGCGACACCGCCAAAGTCCTGGCGGCATTGGCCGAGCGCGAACCGCTGACCAGGAAACCTGCGGAAACCAGTGTCAAAAGCAAGGCCTGACACTTGCTCGGAACAATTAGTGTTTTATTCGTACCCCATCTGGGCTATAGTTTCCTTGGTTCTGGCGGACGTAACGTTTCTGCGGAGCTTCCCCAACTCCGCGCCTCTCCTTGGCGTCTGCCGCCAGAACCGGTTCTCCCGTCATTGTTGGGCTGCCAGATGCCTGTTGGTTTGCGCTCAAACCTCCCGCTGGTAAATCCGATAGGTCTTATAGGCCCGTCCCCCAATCGCCTCGATCACCCGGCACATTGAAACGTTGTCCTCCAGAATCCAGGATGCCTCGGACTCGCGAACGCCCGCGTCGAAGCCCACCTTCAACCCCTCGATCAACATTGCCGACTCCAAGCCTTTGGCACGATACTTTTCTTTCACGCCGAGGGTGAGCACCCGGGTCCGCGGCGGGCACTTCCAACCGAGCAGGTAGGGGATGAACCCGAGCACCTTCGGCGTCAGTAATCGCCCCTGCAATGGTTTGAGCGGCACGTTGTAATCCGGCAGTGCCAGCAAGAACCCCACTGGCTCGGTGCCTGCCTCCGCCAGCCAAATGAGGCCCTCCATGAGCAACGGTTTCAGCCGCGCCGCCATAAAATCCACTTCCGCGTCCGTCATTGGCACAAACCCCCAGTTGTCCTGCCAGGCGGAGTTATAGACTTCCTTGACCTTGGCGAGATCCTGCTGGAGGGTTTTGCGCAGGACCGGGCGGAAGGTCAGATTCGGATTGCGCTGTTTGATTTTGGTCGCAATCCGGCTCAACCGGTCCAGCGGGATTGTCGCCAGATCGATGTTAAATGCCAGCAAATCCTTCGCCTTCCGAAATCCCGCTGCCTCCACCAACGTCACGTAATAGCGCGGATTGTAGGTCATCATGATGACCGGCGACGAATCGAACCCGTTGATGAGCAATCCGCACTCGTCGTTGGTGGTCGGGTTCATGGGTCCCAACAGTCGCTTCAGGCCCTTTTGTCGCGCCCAGTCCACGACCATGCCGAATAACTGCCGGCTCACCTCACCGTCGTCCACGCACTCGTAGAAACCGAATAAGGCGGCTGCGTCGTTGGTCGCCCGATTGTGGTTGTGATCGAGGATAGCCGCGATGCGGCCCACATCCCGACCGTCCCGGCTGGCGACCCAAAGCTGCATTTCTGCATGCTCGAAGAGCGGGTTGGCATCTGTGAACACCTTCTTGATGTCCATCAACAGCGGGGCGACCCAGTGCGCATCATTCCGGTAAATCTCGTAGCTGACTGATAAGAAGCGCATCACGTCCCGCGGGCTGCGCGACAACGCGACCATGTTAATGTCATTGCTCATGTTTCTCGAGTGCTGCCGGCCGGGGTTCATCAATCGGCCGGCGCAGAGGTTGACGAAACCCGCTGTGCCGGTCAACGCTGCTCGGCGTTCACTTCTCGACATCGGGCAGCTTCCGGGATAAGCTCTGCCTCTCATTTTGATTTCGGGAACGGCATGACTAAGACTGAAAAGCTTCTGCGCGAACTTATTGCGCTGCCCAGTGTGAACCCGGCATTCGTGCCGGGCCAGGATTCGCATTCGGGAGAGCAACGGGTGGCAGATTTTCTGGCGGCCACGGCGGCGCAGGCGGGGCTTGATGTGGAATTCCAGGAAGTCTTCCCCGGCCGCTCAAATCTGCTCGCACGGCTTTCGCCGCGCGGAAAGGTGCGCCAACGGATTCTGCTGGCTCCGCATCTGGACACGGTGAACGCCACTGATCAACAGTTTGCCCCGGAAACGAAGCGCGGCCGGCTGTTCGGCCGGGGTGCCTGCGACACCAAAGGCTCGATTGCCGCCATGCTAACGGCCTTGTGCGAGCTTGCCCAGGGCGGGTCGCGCCCGGAGCAAACGGAAATTGTTTTCGCTGGATTAGTGGACGAGGAAAACGGGCAGGGAGGGGCGCGGGCGCTGGTCCGCCAGGGAATGAAGGCGGATCTGGCGATTGTGGGCGAACCGACGCGACTTCAGGTGATTACAGCGCACAAAGGCAGCATGTGGTTGCGCTTGGCGACACGCGGCAAGTCAGCGCATGGGTCCCAGCCTGACCTGGGGCGGAACGCGGTGCATATCATGGCGCGGGTTGTCGATGTGCTCCAAACCGAATACGCAGACCGATTGCGCCGGCGCCATCATGCGCTGCTGGGCTGTGCGACCGTAAACGTCGGCACGATTTCCGGCGGCACCCAAGCTAACACCGTTCCGGACCACTGCAGCATTCTGGTTGATCGAAGAACCTTGCCGGGTGAATCGGAAGCCGGGGTCCAACGCGAGATCGCCAGAGTTTTGAGCCGGAGGGATTTGAAAGCGACGGTAAGGAACGAGAAGCCTGTGGCCTGTCTGCCGCTGGAAACGGATGCAAACGTGCCGTTGGTGGCGCGCTTTCTCCAGAGCGTTGGCCAGCGCCGGCCGGCCGGTGCGAGTTACTTCTGCGATGCCTCGGTGCTGGCCCACGGTGGCATTCCAAGCGTGGTTTTCGGGCCGGGTGACATCGCGCAGGCGCACACGGTAGATGAATGGATTTCCCTCGACTCGCTGGAGCGCGGCAAAGGGCTTTTGCTGCGTTTTCTTGAGTCCTTTTCTTCAATATAACTGCCTCCGTTCCCTCCATACCTCATGCCGACAGAAACTGTTGAAAAGGCGTCCCTGACCGCCACCGCGCATCGGACCTCGTTTTTCCGCCAGAGCGGGTGGCTCATGTTCGCCACGGTGGCGGGCGGGGTTTTCATGACGGCGATGCATTTCCTGTCCAAGGCCATTCCGGTCTCGGAGTATGGACAGTTTGGAGTTTTTCTTTCCGTGGCCATGTTCGTCCCGGCCGCGCCGCTCCAGATGGTGTTGGCCCAACAAACCGCCCAGGCAATCGCCCTCCACCGCGAGCACGAGCTGTCAAGTTTGATCCGGGCCGCGTGGCTGACGACGTTTGTTCTCTGGCTGGTGGCCGCGGTCGTGGTGCTCTTGTTCCAGGGACCCATCATGGCGCAGTGGAAGATCTCGAACCCGGCCGCGATCTGGCTGACGTTGCCGGTGCTGCTCTTCACCGCCTGGTTGCCGATGTTCTACGGCGTGTTGCAGGGGCAGCAGAACTTCCTGTGGATGGGCTGGAGCATGATGGCCAACGGGCTGGGCCGCATGGGATTAGCCGCCTTCGCGGTGCTGGTGCTGCATTTCTATGCCCCAGGCATGGTCCTCGGGATGTTGGCCGGCCTGGCTCTGGCCCTCGTCCTGGCCATCTGGCCAACGCGGTCTCTTTGGCTCACGTCCGGGCAATCCTTCGAATGGCGCAGCCTGCTTCGCCAGGTGATCCCGCTGACGCTCGGATTTGGGGCCTTCCAGTTTATGCTGACGGCGGACACCATGTTTGTTAAGTCCTATTTCAACGAAGACACGGCTGCGTATTACGTCAGCGCCGGGACGCTGTCGCGGGCCTCGATGTGGCTCGTCGGCCCGTTGGTGACGGTCATGTTCCCGAAGATTGTTCATGCCAAAGCCAAGGCGGAGAAGAGCAACCTCATGGGGGTAGTGCTGCTGGGGACTTTGATCCTGGCTGCGGGCGGAGCCACCGGCCTGTGGATATTGGGTCCGTGGGTGGTGCCGTTTATGTTCAAGCCCAGCTTCGTGCAGCCGGCTTCGGTCCTGCTACCGTGGTATGCCTGGGCCGTGGTGCCGCTGTCCCTGGCCAACGTGCTGCTAAGCAACTTGCTCGCCCGCGCGCTCTTCAAAGTGGTTCCGGCACTCTGTGCCTTGATCGTCGTTTACGTCTTTGCGCTCACCCAGTTCCACGATACCCCTGTAACCGTCATTAAGACGCTGGGGGCTTGCAATCTCCTGCTGCTGGCGGTTTGCGCTTTCTATACTTGGGGCGTTAAGAAAGCTGAAGCCTGAAGCTAGAATGCGGTGGCCCCGCAGGAAGGCGTTCATCGGCTGGGTCGATTTCGCCCAGTCCTGGCTGGTTCTAACTGCCCCCTGACACCGTTGCACCTTCGTTGCACCTCCGTATTGCTTACGGAGGTGTAACGGAGGTGTAACGGAGGTGTAACGGAGGTGTAACGGAGGTGTAACGGAGGTGCAACGGTGTAATCCGAGCTACGGGTGGGAAACTCTGGTTGATTGTCGATGTGCTAAGTAGTGATGGGAACGGTAGATACCTGCGAAGATACGAGAGCCAAGGCGGGTTTCGGTCGTTGGCGGAGGATAATTGCCGGGCGGGAGACTTGATCTGCGGCGCGGGGACTATGGCACTGGTCTGTTTGGGGAGGTTGTTCCAGCCGTTGATATGCTGCCGAGTTACCAACGACTCGCAAATGCGCCCGTTGCTCGGCGGCACGGAAAAGATCGCTTGCCAGCGAGCGGTCTCGGAGTTGCCAACGATGCGGCAAGGTCGGAAAAGGCATTGGGTTCAAAGTGAATTATTACGCGCACACGGCGGCGAGATCGGATGGGCTGCCGGATCCGAATCCGGCCAGGGCGGATTCAAGAACCTGCAAAATCGTAGCCGCCGACGGCAGTCGGCGTACTTTTCCTCGATTATCGGAGTGTTAGCGCCGACTGCCGTCGGCGGCTACGATTTCTTGAAACCACCCTAGAATCCGGCGAAGTGGCAATTGCTGTCCTTGCACTTGCGGAATGTCTGCTTGTGAAACCCTATCCAATTCAACTCGAAATCTCCGGCCCGCATGAATGAACTCTCCAGCCCTTGCCACCACCACGATTTCGCCAACCTCATCCCACAAGTCGTTATGTTCCTTGAAAACTCTGCCGCTGGAGGTAGTCTATGTCCGATGAATTGGACCGAGAGCATCAGCCAGTGGCGCCGCCTCCCGGCGGGGGAGAAACTCCGCCGCCGCTGGCAGGCCATTCCCCAGGACGTGGCGCAGAGCATGGCCTTCGAGCAGGAGCCGGTGGAGTTGCGCTTCCTGCAAGAGATACTCGACCGGATCGCGCCACCCGTTTCATCGAAACCACCCGGGGCGTCCTCTCCTATTCCGAAGTAGCCCCGTTGCTGGCCGAACGCACCCTTCGCCTCGAAACCGCCCTCCGCCAGCGCTCTGGCCTGACGGCTTGGTGCAACCTCTGTTCCGCAGTCAGGACCGCGCGGAGGGATTCTGGGGTGATTGGCGCTGCGCCTGGAGCTGGCTGCTTGCAGTTCGACAGCATGAAAACGAATGCTTGTCATGGGGCGAACTGGCTGTTACAAATGCTTTCACAAGGCTCGAACGAGACTTGGGCACGAGGTGAATTATTACGCGCACACGGCGGTGAGATCGGATGGGCTGCCGGATCCGAATCCGGCGAAGTGGCAATTGCTGTTTACGCACTTGCGGAATGTCTGCTTATGAAACCCTATTTAATTCAACTCGAAATCTCCGGCCCCACCGCCCTCTGGGCCCGCCCGGACACAATGCCCAACCCCGTCTCCTACGTCGCGCCCACTTTCAGCGCCGCCAAGGGCATCTTTGAGGCGATCCTGCGATGGAAATCCGTGAACGTGCGCCCGACCCGCTGCGAGATTTGCGCGCCGGTCCAGTTCCACGGCTACGTCTTCAACTACGTCGGGCCATTCCACGACGGCACCGCCCACTGCGCGACCGGGAACCCCTTCAAGACGCCTTTCCTGGAGATGGTGCTCAAGCAGCCGACGAACATCGTTGCAAACTGAAGAAGCCATGAAGCCATACGAAATCGCCCTCGAAATCGCCGGACCGACGGCCATGTGGACGCGGGTTGACACCGGGGATGCGCCAATGAGCTACGAAGCACCGACTTTTCAAGCTGCCAAGCAAATCTTCGAATCCATCCTCTGGCTCAGGTCGGCTGAAGTCATTCCCTGGCGATGCGAGATTTGCAGCCCCATCGTCAAACACCGCTACTACACCAACTACAATGGGCCGCTGCGGAAAGGGGCCGAGAAGCCACTCGGTGCGGAGACCGCTGGGGCGCACCAACTCATCGCCACAGTGTTGGTCAATGTGCGTTACAAGCTCCACGCATTCGTCATTTCAGACCACCATGCCAAGCGGGAGTTGTCGGAGCAGGCGAAGAAGTGGGTGGATGATCCGCGCATCTGCGGTGGGCACGCCTACCAAGATCGTTTCGGGTTTCGACTGAAGCACGGTCAGTGGCACCACACGCCGTTTCTCGGCTGGAAGGAGTTCACGCCTAGCGAACTTGGACCCGTGCGGGATGACACTCAGTGCGATGAGTCCGTGAACGGCATTTCGTTGCCGTCGCTTCTCCACCGCACCTTTGCGCGCGGCCAGTTCACGCGCTACAAGCCGCAGATTCGCACGCACGTTATGATCGAGAAGGGACGGTTGGATTACTTCTCCAAGGAGACCGTCGACGCGATGCAAAAGGGAGACTTCAGCCATGTTGAATGAACTTTACGATCTTTGGCAGGCTTGCGAACCGCCTGGAAAACCGCCGCGAATTGATCTGCCCATCCGCATCCCTGGCCTGGACAAAGGACAGAACGCCGACGGGATTCGGCTTTTCCTCGACAACAACGGCAATGTAACGCGGCTTGAGTCAATTCCCGCCGAGCAAATGAAGCGCCTCCGCAAATGGAGTTGCGGTAGCGGCATAACCCTCCCTGTGTTCAATTTTGAGCCGCTTCACCAACTTGAGGAAAAGGAATATGTCGCCTTTAAGAAGGCAACAAGCAAGCTTGCCAAAGGACAGGCTGCTGACCTCACACCATTCCTGCAACTGGCGGATGGTGCTGCGAAACCACTTGCGGGTCGCTGGCCGGAAAGCAAAACCGCCATGCTGGATTCAGCGTTCAAGAAGGTTTCGGCGGATTTGCTGGAGAAAATTGGTAAGGATGAACCCGAGGAGAGCGACGGATGGCGGAAGCTTTTTCAGGTCCTGCAGAAACTAGACGCCAAAGAATGGTTGCAGCGTTTATCCCCTGTCGTTCGTCAACACGCGAGCCAGTGTTGCTTTCCAGCTTTGATTGAACTGCTTTTCCACAATTCAGCGAAGACCAAAGCGGGGACCGTGCCCGTGCAGGTGGAAGTCGATAGCGCTATTACTCCGGTTTACAGCGAGAGGGCTCAGAACTGGTTGATCGGGGTTCTCGCACGTTCGGTTGTCCCGCCACGCGAAGAAGAAGCAGATGCGACCGAAGCGGACGCGGATTCGCCCGAGGGCGACCCCGCCGGCGGGAGCGCTGTTTGGGGTGTGTCACCCGGCTCGGATAAGAAATACAAACCCGCCGAACTACCAGTGCTCGGGAAAGTCTCCCTGTTCGACCGCAACGTCTCGGAAAAGCCCACATCGATTCGCTATGACAAGGGGAGCGCCATCTTCAAGACAGGCCCAGATGTTAGAATGAAGATGATGGCCGCTGTGGAGTGGCTCGCCGCGGAGGAGCGCAAGGGCAAGACGTGGGCTGTTAGAGGCAAGCCCAAAAAGGAAGGCGTTTTCCTGCTTCTGACCTATTTGGTCGAAAGCGTGGATAGCACGCCCGATCATCTCGCGGAGGTGTTCGTCGGCCCGCCCGAGGACGAATCGGATCGAGCCGTTGTGCAATTTGAAACCGTCTGCGCGGACGTCGTGCAAGCGTTGAACGGGATTCCAGCCCTGAGCGACGCTGCTCGCATTCAAGTCTTCGCCTTGCACAAACCCGACGGCTACCGCGCACAAATCTTCGCGTCTGAATCCTTCACCCAGGGCGCGCTCAAACTGCTGGCCGAGTCATGGCAAGGACACTGCCGCGCTCATCCACCAATCTGGTTGCCCCAATTCACGCATGAGGGTGGAGCGACGCCAGTGCGGGACTTCGAGCCGCTGGTCCCTTTCCCCTACCAAGCCATCGAGTGCTTGAACACGATTTGGGAGAAATGTGGAAAGGCGGACGATGCGAAATGCGAGAGCGCGTCGGACTACGACCTTGCAGATGCCTTTGAACTGCTACGTCGGACCGGCGCTCATCCAACGGATGCGGCGTATCTCGGACGGATGCTCGACTTGGCCGTGCGCCGCGCCCTGCCACTGATGAGCGCCGTGGGACAGGCGATGCATCAAGTTCATCAGCGCGTTTTCCTCGCCCAAGGGGACAAAGGATGTGCGCTCAAGTCCTGTCTTCAAGCCCGTCGTTGGCCTTGTCTGCTTTCCCTCCTGCTGACTCGACTCGGATATCAACTCGAAGCATTTATGAAAGAACCTGCATACCTCATCGGGCGCTTCCTCGCTCAGATCGACCGCCTCCATGCCTACTACGCCAAGCACGTCAGCGGCAAAGAGGACGGACTCCGGCAACTTCTCGGCAACTCGCTGATGGCGACCGCTCTCGAAAGCCCGCTCCGCGCGTTCGAACTGGCTGGGCAACGGATGCTGCCTTACCAAGCCTGGGCCCACCCATTCGCTCAAGGCCGCAAGTCAAAGGATGCCCTGGGCAATGCGCCGGCTGAAGCCAAGGCCACAAACAGCGACAAGTGGGAAGTGCACCGTGTCTTGGAAGATC
>Ga0194039_1000604_pt1 | contig 21084 bp, 17 predicted proteins | sample JunL228m_MetaG_FD_148679 | JGI IMG/M metagenome (GOLD analysis project Ga0194039, IMG submission 148679) | Anoxic zone freshwater microbial communities from boreal shield lake in IISD Experimental Lakes Area, Ontario, Canada - Jun2016-L227-8m | ecosystem: Environmental > Aquatic > Freshwater >... | reverse complement strand
GTGGCAGAGGCCGAGGCCGAACGGCTGGACACGTACACGATTACGGTCCCGTCTGCCTGGTATGACATTGAGTACGGGCTGATCAAGGGCTCGGGTGGCTCGGGGAAGGGGGTGGCTATATGATCAAGCGACTTTCCCAGCGGAGGAAGCTGGTTATCGGCGGCTGCATATTTGCGGCTGTTGTGCTCGGCGTGGCCTGCACCGGGATTACCCCGGCCCAGGCTGCCGGTTTCGAGGTGCAGACCTATGCAACGGGAGATTCGTACCTTTCCAGCTCATCGGACTGGACCTGGGCTGCATCTGACGGGGACCTCTCGAAGACTCCTCCGCTTGGGGTCGGGCAGGAAGTCCTGCAGGGAGGATATTCGGGATCCGTCCTGGTATCCGGACCCGGGACCATGGAGAGTAACCGGGGCCTTTCAACCAACGAAATACTCGAGTTCTCGACAGGTCAGCAGGTGGACAGCCAGGGGCCCGGGATCCTCTCGGAGTCGTTGATGGTCGATAGCTGTGGTTCACCTTCTGCAGGTGTTACTTGCGGATCTGACTCACTCGATGCAGAGGGAGCAAACCTTACCCGTCAGGCCTATTGCGAATACGCAGGGGCTTCAACGATGTTCATGACGGATGCTTTGAATTATCGTTCAGCTGGTGGCATCAGCCAGGGTGACACCGGGCAACCGGATAGTATGCTGATGAACATGGAGGCCACCGGTCACGGTTCGGGCCAGTTCTCTGCGGGTTCACGATCCTTAACCGGCATCGGGAATACTTCAGCTCTCGGGTATGTTCACGCAGTGCACGAGCAGATCGGGGCTGGTGGAGTGTTTGCGATTAATGGGAGGGCTAAGTGGTCCTCATTTGTTTCGCCGGTCACCGGTTAGGTTTTGTAAGCAATCAAAAAGCGTCATCCTTTTTTTATTCCTGTTCATGTGAATTTAAGAAAAGAAAATTACGAATCCGGCGAGATTCGCTGGAGTGCACTCTTCAGATCGAGGTACAGCGGAACCGTTTCACCAGGGGTTCTGATTGCCTGCTTGAATGCGAATTTTTTATAGAAATCGACGGCACTGTATTTTGAGTCGACCGTTATGATACGGCAGCCGATATAATGGGAGAGTGTGATTGAGATGGTGAAGATCTTCCGTAGCATACTACGCCCTACCCCAAATCGCTCACAATCGCAATGGGTTGCCAGCCGTGCAATCTTCAGTGCCGGGTATTTCCGGAAATGATAACGCTCCTCACGGTCACACTCTTCGACAGCCCTTACTTCGATGCTGTCATTGATGAGGGTAAAATATCCGACAAGGTCCCCTTTCCAGAATACCAGTCGTGTCACAGAAATAAGATTACGCTGGTTTTCGAGTGCGTCTTCTTTCAAAAATTCATCAAGTTCTGGTTCGGCCGAATGAAACCCGGACAAATCATGATCAGCACTGAGAAGAACAAAGGTAAGATCTTCAAAAGGGATGGAGGAGACCATTTCGATAGTCCGGTTTTATTCAATGCCGGCTTGCTCTGCATCGCGCTTTGCTTCACGCATCAGAGCCAGGCCTTCACGGGTAAATGTCGGGTGCTCCAGGTACTTCTGGAATGCTATTGCATCTTTTCCTTCGAGCACAAGGCCAATTTCAATCGGTTTTGCCACGGATAATCTCCCCTGCATTTCTTTGCTGGTCTAATATATGGACAGGGAATTATATCAAAGCTCGCGTGGAGGATGATTGGTACGCCTGTCCTGATGTGGATTGCCTTAATTCTCAATATTGCGGAAATCTATCCTCTTATCACACATTAACACCCCGGTAATAATCCTGACCTCCTTGATGAGCGGTCGCCGGGCCGATCTCCCGATTGCGAAAGACCGAAAATGGCAATTCCGAGGAGGAAACGAGGCCTTTTATGTTATCTTTAAAAAGGATAAAACTCGAATAAAGGCCATATATAGGCCAAATCAGGGTAAAATCGTCATAAATGGGTGTATTTGCTACCGGAGGTAAAAGGAGGCGAATCCGGGCGATTTAGACGAACAGGAATGGGGTTAAATGATTTGGGATAGGTATGGATACCCCGGTTTTAAGGATTATTCGGTAATTCGGGCGTATTTAGGTTGGTTTTCTATCAACCCTGTCGATCCCTGGTCGTGGTCGCCGGTAACGGATGCACTTTGATCCACCTATCTAACAGACATACCTTTTTAATTGGTTAGGTTATACGGTCTCACTATGGCAAAATATCTCGTTTTATTAATTGCTGTTGCCTTGGTTGCTGTGACATTTGCCGGGTGCACGGGTGCAAGTGCAGATGATAACTTCAAAAATGCGTGGAGTTCATCGGAGAAAGAGGTGATCTTATATGGAACTGATATCCGCCCTTACTTGGAACCCGATCACATCAATGTCAAGGCGATGTCAGATAGATCTAAACAGATGATCACTACCATCGACAAAAATTATCAGACTATTTCAGACCTTCAGGTGAGTTCTAAATATACCGTTGCAAAACAGGATTATCTTGCTGGATTAAGCGATCTACGCATGGCCTGTGTAGATTTATCGCAGGCAAGCGATGCCGGAGGTTTGAAGGCTGTGGGTCTTGTGGCATCATCAGCACCGTGGCTAAAAAGTTCTCAGGAAAAGAGGGATAAGGTAAAGGCCGTTATGAACGGATAATAGTCTCGATATTTCCCACAATCAATTTTCCTCGAAATAATCGAAATCGATTTTTTTAATCTCGTATGTCTTCTCTGTTGTCACGGCGATATTATTGTCAATCATCAATTGAGCGAGATATTCACCGTCGATAAGCACAATTTTCTTATCGATTTTGGTAACATAATCCCGTGCATCTTGTGTAAATTGAGAGGTGGTGATCACGATTCCTTTCTTTGCCTTGTGCCCGTCAAGACTTCCTGAAAATGACTGAATTACCGGGCGACCCACACTACCCTCCCATCGTTTCGCCTGGATGTAAACCGCATCAAGACCAAGTTTATCTTCCTTGATTATTCCATCAATCCCACCATCACCACTCTGACCAACTGCCTTCCCTGCATCCTGAATCGAACCTCCATAGCCCATTGTGACAATGAGATCAACAACTAACTCTTCAAAGAATTTCGGTGAGCATTTTTTCACCCGCTCAATAAGCTCTGACGCGAGCTGTGAACGAAGGGATACATAATTAGAATCAATAATTTCATCTGGCGTTTGTGCAGTCGTTAAAACATCAGTAGTTGTGACTTGTTCATCCCGGGTGCGATGCTGAAACTCCTGGAACTCGGGAAATTTCATTAAATAATTAGAACTTAATTCTCCTGGGTTTGCTGCCAAAACAGAAGCACCGCGTTCTGTAATACAAAATATTCCTCGTTTTGGAACAGTTAATAAACCCGCCTTTACTAGATATGTTTTAGCCCAGCCTACCCGATTATCAAATTTCGATTGGGTGCCACTTGGAAGAGTTTCTTTTCTTTCATCAGCACTCAAATGGAAAATATCATTTGCTAATTTCTCCGATGCCTCACTGACGGAATGTTCTTTCTTATCGTTTGCTATTGTAAGTAGAGGGAGCAGGACTTTTTGAAAATCTGGGACAGGCATTTTGGTTCACGTTTGTAATTGATTAGCAGTTACTCTCTATCTATTACAATAAAGGAATCGCTTTTTTTCCGTGCACCGCGGTAGGTATGTGCTAAACGGACTTTCCATCAGGCCGATTTTTTAGAGCCCCTTATTTTCCCTTTCTACAGCTAATGCCATTCTCCCATAAGGGCCAGGTGAGAATTTTATGACATTTCTCAAACGATCGATCTGCATATTACAACCCGTTCCAGACCAAGGCCACTACAACATTCGTTTGTATTGATCTACGATTTATCCGGGAGTGAAGTTAAAAAAGTGTCTTGTCGGACTACAATTAAGAGCGTATGATTTCTTTTTCCTGTTTGGCCATCTGGATAACAACTGACCCATCTTCAATACCCCAACTTAATTTGTCTCCCTTCTTGAGGTTGAACTGGTTCACGATATATGCAGGGACTGTTGTTCTTAGCGAATTACTCTTTGAGGTGGCTGGATGAAGGACGGATTCGTCATGCCTTGAATATTTAGCCATTGTTGTAGCCTATTTAGGAAAGATGAGGATTTAAACCTATTTGAAGAATTGGGGATTCAATTCGAATTAAATGGCGAATAGAGGCCTTTACCACCACGCTATTCACTTCTGAAAAGCTAATATGATCTCTTCAAATGCTTTCTCAATCAACTTGCGATAATACGAATGATCGAACGACTCAGCACACCAGGGCAGATCTACCCGGTACTTCTTCGCATCGGTGACTACGTATTGAATCTTCATACCGGGTGCAATCCTGATCCCGTGATCCTGACAGGCCTGCACCGCAGCCCCCTCGAAACACCGGTGGGTATAACTGAGCTTGCTAATCCGACGGTTGATCACCATCTGCATTGGATCTGCTGAAGGAAGGCTATCCAACGTTTCCCTGAAAATTATTGAAACCTGTTCCCGGACCATTTCGAGGTCTGCAATTGTCTTTGCACCCGCCATGACATCCAGCATCCGTTGCTGCATCGAGCGGATATAATCCGGTGTGTCGTGTCGCCTCGCAGCAATACCCCGGATCTTAATGCTTCCGTCCGACAATCTGCCGTAATACCTGTTATAAGCCCCAAATCCGTCCGCGAGCGGGAGAAAGACAATCCAGTCGAAGTTCTCAACCTCAAGGAGCAGACCGGTCTCCTGCTCGACCCGTTCCTTGAGTGCATTTACCGGTGAACCCTGCACCCAGAGACAGTCCACAATCCCATGAAGTATACGGAAATTCATGGCCTCTGCGATGTCTTTCGTTTGCAGCAGTATGTCACGGGACCTTCCCGTGATCCCTTCATGAACCTCGATCCTCCCGAACTTCGCATTTTTATACCCGGTATAGCCGAAACACGTGACTAGCATCCATTTCAGGATCGCATCGATTCCCGCAAATTGTTTATCCGTCTTCTTGAGGTGCTTGGTCTTGATACGGAGTTCGAGCAGTGGGGCGAGCACCTCCGGAAGGAACCCTGGACGCTCCGGATGTCCTACCGTTTCGGGCGAAAGATTTGCCATCACGATGATAGAGGGATACATGGAAGTGAAATCGATCTCATCGACATTCTCATAGGTCCCCGGTTTAGGCTGGAACATCATCCCTCCGCGGTCTGCTGCCTGAAGAGCCGATACCTTTCGGATCTTCTCCGGGTCACTCTTCCGGAACGGTACCGCGATTCCCAGTTTCACTGCTTCGTAGCATTCGTAACTGCTGATGAGCGTGCCGGGAGTGAACCGGGACGCAAGGTTCGGGGAGAGTCCCGAGAGCCGGGCGCCCATGAGCACCCCTTCAAGCCCCCCTTCCTGGAACATAAATGACTGTTCTGTATCGATCAGAATGCGCCCATCCGGAATCAGGGCCGATTCCTTGTGTTCAACCCTACCGTAACTCCAGTACGAGCGGGAGTCCATTTGTCGATACTTCCCGTTTCGCGAGAAGGGCATGACAAGTCCATGATCCCTTGCCAGGTTCCGGATCCTCGGCATCAATGTATCGGCATTCGGCATAAGGACGACATCCGGGTCAAGGGTTACGATCAGGGAGAAAAGATCAGTGAACACGTCGCAAGTGGGTCCGGTCAGTGTATCATTGCTTTCATGAACGACTTCGATCTCCATTTGTGATGAAATCCCAGGGTCTTCTTTGATACGGATTTCTATGATAGAAAGATCGTGTTCAATCACCGGAGAAAAGCGGTCGTCCTGCTCCCCAGCACAAGGAAAGATACTATGTTCTGCCATAAATCGCTGGTCGCGGCGGATATCCACATTGAAAATCTCTACGTCAAACTGTGCCTGTTTCTCGATCGCTTCCGCAATATCCCGGCCCGCAAAGACCTCATAACCCGGGATTTTCCCGAAGATAGTCCGAATAGTGCATTCCCTCGCATCGTACCGCTCTATCAGTGCGTCGATCATCTCATGATGAGCGTCTGGGTCGTGGAAATGCACAGAGAATGGAGGGGCATACGCGTGATGGACTTTTGAGACGGTCCCCTCCTTTGTCCAGAGATCGATCCCGCCGTCCCTGTAGGTGGAATCAAAGATCCACATGAGTCCTCAAAACCATACATTTGGGAAGTTCGATCTGCATAGCACTGGATCACTACTTCACTGAGGGGGGATAAGGAACGGGTATGTGTGGTGTGAAAGTGACAAAAGGGAATTACCCATTTTTGATGGTGACCGGACATTGTCCTTTAAGCTCGTTCAGGTCAAGATAGTAGATGCCCCTTAACCGGGGCGATGAAGGGAGCCATGGGGTCAGCAATGACCCCTCTGATATTCTGCACTTTTTATTTGGACACAGTTTTATTGGATTTCGGTGATCCTATTCTGAGCTACCAACCGCCGTATCCGGATACTTATCAAAAACGTACTGGTACACAATTTCACATTTTTTATTGAAGATCTCACGTTCATACACCGGAGGAAGATGATCTAGTGTCTCCTCAATACATACATGGACCATCGCCCTTGTCTGCTGCTTCTTTCGCCAGTCCAGCACGAGTTTATCCCGCTTCAGTGTCTCCAGGAGTTCCTTTGCGACCTTCTTTACTTCAACTTCCTGGGCTTTCGAAAGTTTCATCTCGGGCTTTGTGAGCAGGTCAAAAATGGTAAGTTCTTCTTCGGTGAGATTTTCCTTCAAAGCTCTCTTGTCTTCTTCATTCAGCTCGTTGGTAAACTCCACAAGTTTCCTGAAGAAATCCTCAATATTATGGCTCCCGGCATTGTATTCTTCAATCATTTGCTGCAACCGCACAAGGAAATCGATCCGTGTCCGGTTGATGTCCACCATTTTGTGGACCCGCTGTTCCAGGAGCTTACGTAGCCGTTCTGCTTCCGTTCGTTTATTTTGCTTTTTCAGTTTATCGGCGAGGACATCAAGGTTGACCTGGCTTAAGTCGAGGATGGTCGGTGCCTTGATTGTGTAACCCTCTGAAGCAATTGATCGGTCAAGGAGCTCCTCGATAGAAGCCATAAGGCGGGTGATATCAACGGCTGGGTCCAGCGATTTAATCTTCATCGCCAGGACGAGGTATAATGTACAGATTGGTAGGAGGTCGTTTACGATCGGGTCCGGTTTAATTGCCCTGAATAGGCGGGTGATGACTGCTGTGTTCCCGAGGAATTTCTGTTTGGATTCGTCATCGATGAGAATTGCCTCGACAGCATCATCAATGAGTTTTACTTTTTCGAACTTATTCGCCTGCATCAGCTTGTTGACGTCGATCCCTTTCAAGGTGCAAAAAGCCGTTGTGTCGTCGATGATTGTTTTCAGGTTGCTGACCAGTGCCTGCTTGTCCTGCACCGGCATGACATCCCCGGTACCGAGTCCCGGGGCATAGATGGCAAGTGCCCGCTGGAGGTCTTTGAACACCCCGTAATAGTCCACGATCAGCCCGTTGACTTTCTCACCGAAGACGCGGTTTGCCCGGGCGATGGTCTGCATGAGCGTGTGGTTTTTCATCGGTTTATCGAGGTAAATCGTCGAGCAGGCAGGGGCATCAAACCCGGTCAGCCACATGGCACAGACAAAGACAAGCCGGAAGGGGTCTTTCGGGTCTTTGAATTTCTCGGCCAGGTCTTCGTTTACCATCCGTTTCCTGTGTGGCAGGATGTCGATGCCTTTCCTCCCGAGGTCCTCGGCCTCGTTCTGCGACTGGGAGACGACGACCCCCATGTCTGTCCGTTCCATCAGGTCGATCTTCTCGTTGAGAAGGGTAAGCTCTTCGCCGGTGACCCGGGACGTTTCTGTTTTTAACCGGTTGAGTTCGAGGCCCCAGTATTTCCTGACCTTTTCGTACATCCGGACTGCGGTCGCCTTATCGATGGAAACGACCATGCCCTTCCCCTGCCAGCCACGGCCGGTAAAGTGGGAGACGATATCTTCTGCGACCCGGTCCAGCCGTTCGTTCCTGGTGATGAGATGATACTCCCTGGCGAATTCCCGTTCGAGCCTCGCCTCTTCTGCCGGGTTTAGGGCTGCTTCGTCGATTACCTGTTCCATTTCTGCTTTGAAATTCTCATTCGTGAGCTGGAGCTCGGGGATCCGGTTCTCGTAGTAGAGGGGGACCGTGGCCCCGTCTTCCGTGGACTGCCGGTACGTGTAGATGCTGACATATTCGCCGAACACTTCCCTGGTCTTTTCCTCGGTCTGGATTAACGGAGTCCCGGTGAAGGCGATGAACGCAGCGTTAGGCAGTGCAGTTCGCATATTGAGTGCAAGGGCGTCGTACTGGGTGCGATGAGCCTCGTCTGCAATGACGATGATATCGTCCCTCGTAGTGAGGACTGGGTAGGATGTGAACGGGTCGGACCGGAATTTCTGGACCAGGGTGAAGACATACCGGTGGTCCTCGGAAAGGAGGCGTTGCAAGTCAGACCCGCTTTCAGCCCGGGCCTGTGCATCATGGATTGCACCGGAGTGGACGAAGTTATTGTAGATCTGTTCGTCAAGTTCCAGGCGGTCGGTCACGACAAGGAATGTCCAGTTCCCGGGGAGTTTCCGAAGGACTTTCTGGGCGAAGAGGATCATGGAGTAACTCTTTCCGCTCCCCTGGGTGTGCCAGAATACCCCGAGCCTGCCCTCGTTCTTCTTGATCTCTTTCAGTGCACTGATGGCGTTGTTGACCCCGAGGTACTGGTGGTTTTTTGCAAGGACTTTAATGAGGCCACCTTTCGCCTCGAAGAAGAGGGTGAAGTTTTCTATGATATCGAGGAGCCGTTGCCGGTCGCAGGTGCCGGCGATCATCGTGTCCAGTGAGATGATCCCGGTCTCTCCCTCTGAATTGATCCGTTTCCAGTCGGCGAAATGTTCCCATTCTGACGAGATGGTGCCGATGATGCTCTTCGAGCCGTTGGAGAGGATGATGAAGGCGTTATACCGGAAGAGTTGGGGGATAGTATTTTTGTAATCGCGGAGGTTGCCTTCGAAACCCTGTTTCAGGTCCCGATGCGAGGCCTTGAGTTCGATAAAGACGAGCGGGAGCCCGTTAACAAACCCTACCAGGTCAGCCCTCCGCTTATAGAGGTCGCCAGTGATCCAGAACTGGGATGCGAGGAAGAAATCATTGTTTGCCGGGATATTCCAGTCGATTACCCGGAGGGTCTCGACTACCATCTCACCCGATTTATTCCTGAAACTGACTTTTACCCCGTCCCTGATGAGCCCGAAGACTTCACGGTTGGCGTTCACGAGGCTCATTGTGCTGCGGACCTTTACCAGCTCTTCAATTGCGAGGCCGATTGCATCTGCCGGAACACCCGGGTTCAGCTGTTCCAGTGCGGCCCGGAGCCTGGGGACGAGGACTACTTCGGCACTCGTTTCCCTACCCTGGGATACTGCACCTGGCTGAAACTCATTATAACAGTTTGCGGTTTTCCAGTGAAGGTCAGAGAAGAGGTCGATGGTCGGCCGCTCGATGAGGGTATCTTCGGAGTAGTCGCCGGGCATGGTATACCGTCAGGGTTTCTTACGGGAGGAATGATGCGTATCGGACACCTCATCCAGTTCATCGAGGAGTGCAGAAATTTTCGGTTCGAGGGTAGGGAGGTCCTCTGTGATGACATTCCAGACGATCTGCCAGTTTATCTCGAAATAACGATGGATCACCTTGTCCCTCATGCCGGCAATCTCCCGCCATGCGATATCCGGATGACCCTCCTTAAGCGATGCGGAAATGCTTTTGATGGCCTCACCTATTACTTCAATTGCCCGTATAACCGCGTGTGCATAATATTCGTCGTGCAGGAGATCCTCATATTTCCGGCCTACGCTAATCGTCTGAAGAAAAAGAATTTCCTTGTGGATATGGGTTAAAAGAAGCCGGTCATCCTTCAATCCAGATCACGTCCTGTTCGATGTAGGGTCTGATGTATTTCGAGATGGAAGGTTCTGTCAGGAGATCTACTTTGCGCCGGAACAATGCTTCGAGATAATCGGAGAGCCCGATAAAGTTATGGAGGGTGGCATGTCCCGGTGCGAAATCGACAAGCACATCCACATCGCTCTTCTTTGTCTGCTCACCACGGGCAAACGAGCCGAAGATGCCGATTTTTGTCACACCGAATTGTGTGCGGATGGTCGGGGCTGCTGCTTCGATCTTTTTCAGGACAATATTTTTCTTCCGCGGTGGTGCGAGCTGCCCGGGCATCCGTTCACTTCCTTATGGTAGGGTTAGGCGACTGTGGAAAATAAGGGTATTGCTAAAAAGTGTCTGGTATAATCGGATCCGGTTCTCAAAAAAAGTTAATTGGTAAGATCACTATGCTTTTCGAATGATTGTTTGATTAGCACCATTACGTCATCAAGCTGATCAAGAGAAGACAAATCAATTTCAACATCTCCGTTACCCCATCGGCCCAAATTCGTCACGTCCCTGCAAAGACCCTTGGGATCATGTATCTGATGAAATTTGAGATTGAGCGTTAAACGAAGTCGTGACTTTTGTATTTGCACATCAACAAAATTCGTCGTTGTTTTAAATGCTATATACAGTTTTTTGATCTCCTCATACACAGATGGATCAAGATTCAGGATCCCCTGGCGAAGTGGATTATACAATTCTTCCATTTTCCCTGTGAGATAAACATGGTCCGCAAGGGTATAATTCGTTGAATTAGAGGATCTTGCGATTTTCTTATACGTCTGCAATATTTCAGGCTGTAACTCTGGATACGGCCATACTTTTACTGCCAGATCTGCAAGTTGTTGTGCTCGCTTTTTGATTTCCGTTTCATTCCAGTAATCAAGAGTTGCGAGATAATTATTCAAACGTAAATGGCTGTCCTTAAATCCACCTATCGCATCACGCTTTTCCTGGAATGGGTGTGTCCCCAATAATGAATTATATCGGGTCAAGGTAAGGTTACCAGCTGTGTGCAGGTATTTATCATGGATATCCTGCCAATGATCCCCCAATTCAGTTTTCCATTCATCGGGAAGATCCTCAACCTGTGGCATAATATGTTCTACAGACCAGTCGCCTATCTGAATGGGCTCCCTGTGCTCGAAATTTTCCATCTTTAATAACCAGTAATGCCGGTTCCGGAAATTGTACAGATCTTTTATCATGAAGTCCTGTATAAATTCCGGGTCTTTGGGATATCGTCTATAGGTGTCTTTCAGGATGAGTGCAGCCTTAAAACTTTCTAGATATCGTTCTTTATTCAGCTCCTTAGATAGAGCGGCAAATGTCTTGTTTAATGAGCTTGTGGAAATACCCGTTATTGCGCGACGGAAAACATAGCTTTCAAGCATTTTCAGCATTTCTACGAATTCGTCTCGAGTGAGAAGGTTATTGGAATAATCATGGAATATTTCAAGCATGAACGGATAGGCAACTTCCATTCTCAACGTATTGATACCGGTAAAAATATTTTTTAAAACCGGATCTTTCTCATTTTCAAGTGCAAACCTGGTATAATATTTTGAATACGTGAAAAGATCAGAAACAACCTCTTTGACACGGCCTTCATCAATTACATGTAAGAAATTCTTGAATTCCCGATACACCTGATTCAAAATTGGGATATCACCGGTTTTCAACGTAAGATAATCTCTGAAAAACCGGTCGAGAGAGTCCGGTTTATCCGAATTGAGAAATCCTTGTTCCATTGGACGCCAGTATTTCTCATAAATTTCTTTCTGGTTCTGGTAGCTAAGTCCCATCAGGACATAATTGCGGATAAGGTCTGATTGAGTAAGATCGAGGCCCGTGGAATTGAGACTTTCAAAAATTAACTGAGGATTGTCGTGACCCTGTTCCAGAACAATATCAACGATTTTTAGACCTGAAATTCCCGTATAGATTAAATTGAGGTTTATACCGGATTTTTCAATCATTTCTTCAAAAAAATGATAGTTATTGATTACAGTTTTTGAAGCATCTCCTGGCATCTCTTTACCATCAAGGAGATGGATGAGTGTTACCTTGTCTTTCTCATTCAATAACAGTTTATACCGAAGTTCATCGTTCCTTAAACGGTTAAAAATAAAATATTCGTTAATTTCCTCCTGGGTGATGCCGACATCCTCCCCTTTTTTATGAATCGCATTACCGAGAGCAAATAGAAGTAACGTGATTGTCGTCATCCGCTGTTGACCGTCAATCAGCAATAACTGAGGGATTGTTGTGGTCGGGCAATCCTCTTTTTTAATGTACACAATTGAGCCGATGAAATGCCTTGAATACACTGGGTCCTGCCCCGCCTGGATAATATCATTCCATAACTGTCGACATTGTGCAAGAGTCCAATTGTAATTCCTCTGGAATATCGGAATAATAAACTGATTCCGTGTCCTCATTAAATCAATTAAGTTTGCATCAGTTGCTTTCATGCTTCAGCCTCGGGAATTTTGATACCCATATCGCTCACATCAATCTCCCCACTGATGAGTTTCGGGAGCAGGAGATCGCGGGAGCGGCGGAGATTTTTGTTTTTAACTGTCAGAATTTTGATATTTTCAAATACGGGAGTGACAATTGTCGTAAATGAATCAACAATCGCTTTAGGTGGAAGAACTATAGGTGTTTCTTTTAACTTCAGTACGTTGATATTCTGCTGAGCCGCCCCTTGTGCGATCCTACGGAAATAATCCCGGGAATTCAATAATAAAAAAAATAGGAACTGCATTGACATACAATTTGGGTTTGGTATTAATGCACAAGTGGCTTGATTAAATGTCGCTGATTTAGTCAGTATTCCCATTCTTCCTAGCGTTGGTGATGCGTATAATGCGATAATTATTGTATCTTCTGGAAATATTTTCGCAGAGGAATTTTTTAATCCTTTTTCCGTAATCTTTTCTTCTGAATCGATTAGAAAACCGTCCTGTAATTCTTTTGTTTTATACCATTCAATTGTGCCAGTTATCCAATATTCCTCATTGTTCCTTGAAGGAGTACCACCGGATTGAATTTTTGCACAAATATTTTGAATATCCTTAATGCTCCACCCTTCCGGTACCAGCCCAAGTTCCGACTCCACCATCCGTACGCCCTCATGCCCTGGGAAGCGGAAGTGCACGAACCACTCGCGATAGATGGCCTGCGCCATTTCTTCGAGAATTTTGATGCGGCGGGTGTTGTTCTCGATGAGGTCGTCGTACGCGGAGAGGATGGCGGCGATTTTTTGCTGAGTCTTAACAAGAGGAATTTTTATTTTTACCTGATAGATCCGATCCGGTGAAGTGTGTCGAATCTTTGTCCCGTTTGCTGACGCACGAATCTGTGTCCGTACATCCCTTGAATTAAATAAGTAATACAAAAAATTCTTGTCAATTTTTTCAGTTTTAAGATCTGTTATTAACCCTAATCGCTGATTATGGAGGTAAAGATTATTTTCCGGAATAAATGCAGCACTACCTAGGAGCCCTTCGGCCTGTTCGGTCATTACAACGAGCAGATCTTGTAACTTGAGAATGAAATCTTTTGGAAAAGGGCCGATATAGTATTTTTCTTTATCGCCTTTTAGCTTTAACCCTCCTGCATCGTAAAAATTCCCTGGAGTTAGAACTATATAGGGTCCTCCATCAGAGAAAAATTCCCCTTTAAAGGCATAACCGTGTTTAATCCTCATTAATTCGCCTATTTTAGAATCTTGCCATTGACCAATTGAATAATGGGACATCATTGCTATCGAGATTCTAAAATAATTTTAGCATTTTCCCCAACCCTCTTCTCAAGCACCCGAGCCTCCACATTAAGCCGTTCCAGCTCCAAGTTCATCTCTTCCAGACGCTCGTAGAAATCCCCGTCATCGTCGTCCCGTTCGGTGACACCGACATACCGTCCGGGGTTCAGGCTCCATCCCTGTGCCTCGATCTCTTCGATGGTCACAACCTTGCAGAGTCCGGGAACATCCTTGTACATACCACCAGGGAACTTTTCTTCAATCCCTGCTTCACTTCCACACATGAACTCGGGTGGAAATCCCCGGCAGAGCCGGACAATATTTGCCAGGAATTCGCAATCTTCAGGCAGGAAGTCCCGGTGGGCACGGTCTATCTGGTGAAACGTGTTCCGGGCATCGATGAAGAGGACCGTCCCTTTTCTTTCAGTCCCCGGCTTTGCTTTATCAAAGAACCAGAGCGTGCAGGGGAGCGTGACCGTGTAGAAGAAGTTCGGGCCGATGCTGATCATCACGTCCACGGCCCCGGACTGGAGCAGTTTCTTCCGGATCTCAAGCTCGGCACCACGGGCATCGGCGGCCGAGTTCGCCATGACAAACCCTGCCCGTCCGTGTTCATTGAGGGCATGGTAGAAGATCTGGATCCAGAGGTAGTTCCCGTTGTCAGTCGATGGAATACCAAGCCTGAACCGGGGGTCATCTCTGATCCGTTCCTTGTCAATGCCCGATACATTGAAGGGGGGATTTGCCATCACAAAGTCAAATTTGCCCGGGCTTTTATGGATGTCCTCATAGTAGGTGTTCCCCTCTTTGATGTCCCCCGAAAGGCCGTGAACCGCGAGGTTCATCTTGCAGAGCTGGAGCGTGGTTTCGCCTTTTTCCTGCCCGTACACCGAGATCTCGGATGCAGGGTTCTTCTGGTGCCGCTTGACGAACCGGGCACTCTGGACGAACATGCCACCCGAACCGCAGGCGGGATCATAGATCTTTCCGTGATACGGTTCGATCACATGGACGATAAGCTGGACAAGGCTGGTCGGGGTGAAAAATTCCCCACCCTTCTGTCCCTCTTTCATAGCGAAATTGCCGAGGAAATATTCGTAGATTTTGCCAAACGAGTCACCTTCAAGGTCGTCCGGGATTGAGGAGAGGATCCTGATCAGTTCAAACAGGGTCTTATTTTCAATTCTCTGGTAGTTCTTTGGGAGGACACCCCTCAGGTCCTCGTTGTCCTCCTCAATCGCCTTCATTGCCTCATTGAGTGCCTTCCCGATATCAGTCCCTTCGGGGAGTGTTTTCAGGTATGAGAACCGGGCTTTATCGGGAATGAAGAGGCCGATCCGTGCCTGGAAATCTGTTTTTGATGGCGTACGCCTGCCAGACGTGGTATAGGTGGCAGAAACATCGGATACAACCTTTGCGAATTTGAAATCCGCATACTTGAGAAAGATAAGCCCGAGGACCGGCACGGAATATTCGGATGGTTTCAGGCCGGAATTGGCCCAGAGCTGGTCGGCAGTTGCCCAGAGCTTGTTCTCGATATGGTTGTTCATCGGGGTCATACGGTAGGAGTGGATTTGGATTAGTGGAGGATAAATGGCATTGGTTTGAAATTGAGATAGGAAAAATTCATGTGTAATTTTTTTTATTATTTTCTTTTCATTTTTGGAAAATATAGATATTTTCTCTTTGAATACTTTTAGCACCCATTCTTTGTTTAGTTATGGATCTGGGTATCGTTTTGCATAGCTTAAAACCAACATTTTCTTGACAAATCCGTTTGACTTCATCTTCAATGGTTACTCCATCAATTCTTTTTCCCATTTCTCCAAAGACAAGGGAAAAATAAGAATCATCTTTCAGGACTCTATAGATTTCTTCTAATGATTGCTCCATGTCACGACAATAATCTAGTAATGCTCTTTCCTTGAGTTTTCTCCTGTATCTTGGCCCTATTTCGTTTTTTTTCATTAAATTAATGCTTTCAATATTATGACCCAACCAATAAAAAGACAGGCGATGCCCAGTCGTATAATCAATAGTAACAGGATACGGGGGAGAAGTAACAACAAAATCAATAGAATTGTCTTTGATGAATTTAAGATTCCTACAATCTCCAGGATGCACTTCACAAAGATCATTTAAAGATGAGATATCCTCGTCTCTGGTGAGATTATTAATAATGAATTTTCTCATCTCTTCTCCCATAAAAATTAATTTTCGTTTAAATGCCGCGACCGCGTTATTATATTCTTTTTTGTATCCTTCATTATTTACACAATTGTCTGCAATATAGCCATAATTTCTATTTTTATGGATAGATAGATATTTGAGTCTATCAGAGAGCGCAATGATGCAGAATTCTTTGATATCTTTATTTTCAATATCGTCAATATGCATTTTTATTAAACCAATTTCCAAAAGAGTATCTGGATGATACCATCCCATTTTATCAGGGAAATCGGGAATGTGTTCATTAATTTTAGATATCAAACGAGTTTTGTCAGTTTCCTTGCAAAACGTATCATAATATAAGACCATCATATCATATTCAAGTTCTTTAATTAATTTTTGAATTTCTACTTCGAGAACCGAATAATCTATCATTCTTGTTTTAACCTTTGAAATTCGACAACCAAGTTCATTTGAGTCCACACCAATGGATTGTCTTTTTAATTTCATGGCTTCGACTAATGTGGTCCCACCGCCACAAAATGGATCGAGAACTAACTCTCCTCGATCAGTAAAATTGGATATAAGAATACTTGGTATCTGAGGAATAAATGTTCCTAAATACCAATGAAATGAGTGCACGCTAAAATTTGTAAGCGCATCATTGAAATCCCAATTTATTTTATCCAGGTTTTTAAAATTTTTCATTCCTGTCTTATATTATCTACAAAAAATTATCTAAATCTGCCTGTTTTATACTGCTTGGAGAAAAACCCGCATTTTTGAGATATTGGGGTGATGAAATTTCTTGAACCCCTAGTTTTTCAATCAATAAATTTTTGCATATTTGATCCCGTTTAAAAGATTCTTTAAATTTTGCCTTTGAAAATATCCCAATGAGTAGTTCATCTACATGTTTACCAATAGTCATTTTTTTAGACGATTTTCGATTAATGATATCATTTTCTGAGATGACGGTAAGATCGATTTCCCTTGAGCTTTTATCTTTATTATGAATAAAATTTATAATTATTTCAGTTTTTAACTGGCTTTCTAAATCTTCCTCTATTTCCTCTCTTTTCTGAAGATTTTTAATTTTATCTACTGCATTTTTTTCATTAATCCAAAACATGCTTTCAATGCAGAACAATTCACCTAGTTTTAGTCTTTCAAAGGTATCATGGGCTACTGACTCTTTTTGAGAAAGTATCCAAAATAATTCGGTATCTGTTAATTGCCAGTCTTGTCTTCCATTAATTTCTCCTGCATCTATCGCTTTAGAAACTCCATAGGAAATCATAGTTTTAGCTGAAAAATCAAATTGATTTGGCATTAATTCAGCATACAGTTTTTGCCTAGTTTCCAACCAATTTTGTAAATATTGTATGTTATTTTCGAGATATGCAATCTGATTTCCTAATAATAAAAATCCTTCAAGTATTAAATTAATAATTGATTCATCAATATCTAACCCCATATGATATGCCATTCGGTAGATGTTGTCAATATTATCTAGATCAAAATCACTTTTAATAAATTTCCCAAGATTCGTTTTGCCAAGGATTAAATTTGCTACAATCTTGGGATCAAGGGATATATTTGCAATTTTTTTCGAGGATATTATTCGAAATGCTTTTTGTTCTTTTCCAAAAGTTTGAGTGTATCTCCCAAGAATACAATCTTCTCGAGATTCTTCTCCAGATAAAATCTTTTTAATATTGTTTTCATGGCTATAAGATGGATATTTCTGTTGAAAAATATACTCTACAGTATGTCCAAAGGGTGGAGTGGCTGCATCATGGAGAATACTCGCAGCAATGAGATAATGTTTGTCTACTTCTCCAATTTTCAACCGATTCGAAAGTCGTTCTGCCAAAATTGCCATGCCCAATGAATGCTCGAATCGACTGATATTAGAGATGCCAGGAAGGAAAAGTGAATTAATATTCGACAATCGAATATCTCTAAGTCTCTGAACCTCGGGGGTCATTGCAAGTTCAAACGCGAACTCATGCAATTTCGTTCTCTTATAGAGAGGATCAATGATCATGGTTTTTATCTTGATCAACTCCTACTGGAGATTCCATTCTTTTTCTCCTCTATAAGGATTGATATCAATATCTCTTAATTTAGTTATTTCGAACAGTATTTTTTCATCTTTAATTTTAAATTCGATTACCCCATCAACTAAACGGTTTAAAAAGGGAACGATTTCGTTCTTCGAGTCATTGTATTCAACAATAAAAGTAATCATTTGATAACATTTTTCGGCTGGAATCATATGATTGAAAAAAATTCGTATTTCTTCAGGACTGGAAGCATCCTGGAGGGTTGAAATCGAATCATAGACCATCCTATTTGGTCTGCGTTTATTCTTTTGTCTTTCCTCCTTCTCAAATTTTTTTATTTTCTTAAAAGCGGTTCCTGTTGCCGTATGAATTCCCGAAATAGTTTTTCCCGCAACGATTTCAACACCTTCATTTTTAATATCATCAAGTTTATCTTTTAGAATCTCATCATCAAAACCATAATTTTGAGTATATCCATCAATGAATATGATGTCTTTATTTTTTTGTGTAATTTCTGGATATAATTTTTTAACGCATTCCCAAACAGTTATCGGATGTTTATCAACACAAACATAATTCGCAGTTTCATCGTTTATTAAGCCGTCAATGAGCAATTGAATCGCTAAATAACCTATATTAATATTACTTGGTCCGAAAAATAAAAATGAGTTCCCTTTATTTATTATTTTAATATCTTCGCTTCTGATTGAAATCGGTAAAGATTTGTAGAGTTCGGGTAAATTTTTCCTGGATCCCATTTCCAATTCATACGTTTCACTTTTTTTAAATTTTATATCAAAAAATAAGCGGAAAGGGAAAATATGTTTGATAAATCGTTTTTCTTTTAGATGGTATATTCGGCTATATGCTATTAAAAATGTCCAAAAAAGCCCTATCCAGCTACAAATGAATAAAATTACTGATGCGGATAAAAAGAGTGTGAAAAAATAAGTTGGGGTATCCAATCCAAATATCCCAGGAATTTCAATGTGACTTGGAAATTTCTGTGATAGCGCTGCAATTAGTGCAGATACCGTTGAAACACATAATGTAAATAGAATTATTAGAAGACTATTAGAACCTGCTTTTAATTTATAATCTTTACTGAACAACGTATACAATGTGGCAATAAATGCCGAGGATAAGGCGGATAATGATAGTACTCGCCATGCAATTTCAAAATCCGATATCCCATCCATAATGGATTTTATTTTCCCTTTGCATGTATAAACATCTATTTATCTAATTTTTCGATAATTTCTTCTAATCGCGTGACAGCATCGTTGATCTCATTACCTGTTTTTAGGGAAATACCAATATAATTTTGAGGGGGTATTTCTTCTTTCAACGTGGTCATAATTTCCTTATAGAGAAACCCTGGCTCATGGACAATTTTACCTTTATCTAATGTCGTCAGTGATATCCCACAGGTAGGCGAATATTCAATTCCAACGAAACCGACTATTGAATATCCACTCTGTCGATATTGTTGAATTCGTTTTTTAATTGTTTTGGCATATTTTCTACAAATTTCAATAAATAATGGGTTGTTATAACGATTTTGACCACATGCATTACGGTTTAGACCCTCATATTTAATTTCAGGACACGGTAACTGAATCATGCCGATATTGTGCTTAATAATTAAATCTAGTATTGGTTTGACAATTACTTTTCCATCAAGTTGCGTTTTTATTCCTTTAGCTCGGGCGCATTGATTCACAATACAATGACTTACAAAGATTATTCGTTTATTATTCACTAATTTAACCGTTTCCAGCGGGATTTTGTTATTTTTCTCCTCAAAATGCGTTTTAATATAGTCCCTGCAAAATGGTAATTTATCATCAATATATGAAACTACAACCTGTGGATCCGGTATACTGAATGTACCTCCGAATAAACATTTCCCTTCAAGGGATTCTGTTGATAAACCAAACCCTAATAATTTTTCTTTAACCTGTTCTTTGCTGTTCTCGGAATAAACAGGATTTATGTATTTTATATTGTATTCACTGTGAAACTTTCTTACGCTTTCAATGGCCTCTGGCATCTGCTCTATCCATTGTTTTTGATAATCGGTATATCCATCTGCAATAACAGGAATTTTATTCTCTAAACAATAAATGAGAGAAATGACATGCATTGCAAGTTTGCAGCCCATACAAATAAGATTTGTTTCATATTTTTCGAAATCTTCCTCAAGATTTTTTAAAGCAATTTCCTTAAATAAACTATATGATGGAATTAGTTTCCTTTGTAATATCGCATCTGAAAATTTTTCATTCAATTCTTCATATCGCTGGTCCGCCAAATCTAATTGTATTGTTGCTCCATTATTAAATGTCAAAAGATGAATCTTGCACCCTCTATTTGCCAGCACACAGCATGCTAACGAGGAATCACGACCTCCAGAAAATAGCAATGTGACAGTTTTCTTCTTTTTAATTGGAGATTGACTTTTTATAGCAAGTTTATTTTTTTCCATTTTCTATCCATCAGGGAACAAAATTGAAGTACCGTATAGGTGTTCTTTGATTCAATTAAATTATATATTTCTATTATAAGGATTCGTTATCGTAGTTTGCTTAAAATAATTGACTAAAATTTAAGATTATTTCCTTAAAAATGTCAACAAGTTGATCATTCAAATCATATTCTGATCTTCCTAAATAATAGAAGGGAATATCCATCAGTGCTTTTGATTAGGGAAGATCGGATAAGCCCGAGAAGAAAGGCATTAACAGTCCATATACAAATCAATTCCCATATTCACCTCACCCCGTTCCCCTCACACCACTCCCGCACAAGTTTCGTATAACACCCCTTACAGATCCCAATATGCTTTTCCTTACCTCTGAAAACGGCAGCACCCCCATGACAGATATCACACTTTGCCCAGGGCACCTTCACCCGCTCAAACTACCGGAAGTCAAGCAGCCCCGGTAACGGGCTAAACCTTCGTAATCTTTCAACCATTTTGCAAGCGTTTGCATTTGCCGTTGCGAACATGGCGGCCGATGGCTGAAATTTAATTACCCTCCCAGGGCACAATGGGTTCAATATTTCATGAAATATCTCGCCTTTTTTTCAACAC
>Ga0194039_1000602_pt1 | contig 21103 bp, 13 predicted proteins | sample JunL228m_MetaG_FD_148679 | JGI IMG/M metagenome (GOLD analysis project Ga0194039, IMG submission 148679) | Anoxic zone freshwater microbial communities from boreal shield lake in IISD Experimental Lakes Area, Ontario, Canada - Jun2016-L227-8m | ecosystem: Environmental > Aquatic > Freshwater >... | reverse complement strand
AGCCATTGAAGGAATAGATGTCAGGGAGAAGTTCGAACCAGCCACCTGTGGGCGTCGAGTGCGGTTCCAGACGGCCTGGCCGACCGGCGGCACGCCGTGCTGAAGGTTATCTTCGACATTCCAGCCCTTCTGTGCCACTCTGTTGGTGATTTCGGCGGTGCTGACTGGCATGGGTTGCTGTGTCGTGTCAAGGACCGCGTGGCGCAAGAAAGCAATCAACTCGAAGGATAAACAAAGACCATGAAAAGAATTGGGAGGCTATGGAGCAAAAGGAACGCCGCGATCCTGGCGGTCTTGGCGCCGGCTCTCCTCCTGCTGTCCATCGGATGCCAAAGTTTCAACAGCCCGCCCTCAAACAACCTGGCATCGTTGTCGATCACCAACCGCACCATGGAACTGCTCAACGATATCCGGGCGCAACTGGGTGAATAGGGGCGAATCTTCCGAGGCATGTCGCAGCTCTCCGAACCGCCATCCCAGGCGCCCGCACTCCGCCGCCCTGGACTCCTCCGTTTTTCAGCGGTGGAACTTCTTATCGCGTTAGGCTTGCTCTTCTTCACCTCTCCTTTCGTCGAGGGTCTCAAGAACGGTGATCTGGTCGAGGCCGTGCTAATGACCGTGGTGCTCGTTTTGTCGGTGTTGGCCGTCGGCGGCAACCGGCGGACTTTGATACTGGCGCTACTACTGGTTATACCTGCGGTCGTGGGGAAATGGGGCAACCATTTGCGGCCGAACCTGGTTCCATCGGAGGTTTTTCTCATCGCCGACCTGGTGTTTCTGGTGTTCGTGGTGGTCAACCTGCTGCGTTTTATTCTGCGCGCTCCACGGGTCAATGCAGAGGTGCTCTGCGCCGGGATTTCCGGATATTTGCTTCTGGGAATGCTTTGGGCCATCACCTACATGCTGGTGGCGCGGCTGGTGCCCAATGCCTTCGCCTTCAGCGTGGGACCGGCATCCCGCCAATCGATGGATGGATTCACCGCGTTTTACTTCAGTTTCGCCACGCTCACAACCATTGGGTACGGCGACATCAGCCCGATTGCCAACGTGGCCCGGATGCTGGCGGTCATGGAGGCGGTCACCGGCGTGTTCTACATCACCGTGCTCATCTCCCGGCTCGTCGCCCTCTACTCTTCCAACCCTTCGCCAAGAGGGTCCGCGCCGACTCCCAATCCGCCTTAGTCTATGAGCTACACAGTACAATATCTCCAATCCGAACTGGCCGCCCAGGGTCTCGAGGTCAGCGTGCTGGTCAACTGCCTCGTGCAGGACGCCACTCGGCTTGGCGCCAGCGACCTCCACATCGAGCCCTGGGAAAACTCGATCGCGGTGCGCGCGCGGGTCAATGGTGTGCTGACCGAGGTGGCGCATCTGCCGCTCGATCTGATGGACAAAATCTCGATGCGCTTCAAAGTGATGGCCAACCTCGTCACCTACCAGGCGGGCCTGCCCCAGGACGGCACGGCCGTGGGCGATCCGGAACTGGACGGAGTGCAATTGCGCGTTTCGATTTTCCCGACGACGCGCGGTGAAAAGATCGTGGTGCGGCTGTTCGATCCCCGGGACCGGCGGTTCGATCTAGGCAGTCTGGGTTTCGAGGATTCGACCCTGCAAGGACTTCTGCGTGTGCTCAAGCGGACCAGCGGACTGCTGTTGTTCACCGGGCCGACCGGGTCGGGCAAGACAAGCACGATGTACTCTGCGCTGTGCTACATCATGCAGCGGGACGGCACCAGCGTGAGCATCAGCACGGTGGAAGATCCGGTGGAATTCAATCTTCCGATGGTGAGCCAGACGCAGATTAGCCCGGCCCAGGAGTTCACTTACGCCGTCGCGCTCAGAAGCATCATGCGGCAGGATCCGCAGGTCATCATGGTGGGCGAGATTCGCGACCCGGACACCGCCTCCATTGCCGTCCAGGCGGGTCTGACGGGCCACCTGGTGCTGAGCACCATCCACAGCGGCGTTTCCGCCGGTGCTTTCACGCGGCTTATCAACATGGAGATCGAGCCGTTTATGCTGGCATCGAGTATTCTCGGGGTGATGGGGCTGCGGTTGGTGCGCTGCATCTGTCCGCATTGCGCCCAGCCATGCGAACCGACCCCGAGCCAGCTCAAGGTGGTGCCCGAACCCCTTGTCGCCCAGGCCCAATTCCGCCGGGGAACCGGCTGCGACCAGTGCAACCAAACCGGGTACGCCGGACGCTTGCCTGTCAGCGAGTTGTTGGTGGCGGACGAGCCCTTCCGCGAAGCGGTGCTGAAGAAACTGCCCACGTCCGCCCTCGAGGAAATCGCCATCCAGCAAGGCATGTGCACGCTGTGGCAGAACGGACTTTACCGAGCCATCTCGGGTCAGACGACGCTGGAGGAAACCATTCGCGTCCTGGCAGCCGACATGATGTGAAATGCAGTTTACGTGACGGCAAATATGGTGAATCCTGCCACCATGCGATTGTTTGCCGGGCCGTTATCGATGCTGGTTTTACTGTTGGCCGCTGCAACCCTTTGGGCTGGCGGCAGCGGGCTGAATGTCATTGTCGTCGTCAACCAGAGCAGCACCAATTCAGTTCAGCTCGGCAATGACTATTGCGAAAAGCGCGGTGTTCCACCTCAGAACGTTCTGCGGATGGCCGGGTGGACGAACGGCGTGATCGAGTGGAGCCGGACCGACTTCGTAACCCTGCTTCGCAATCCCCTCATGGCCATGATCGCTGAACGCGGGCTCACCAACCAGGCTGAGTTCGTCCTCCTCTCGATGGATATTCCCTATCGGGTCAATGATAACGCCGGCCGGAACAGCACGACTTCTCCTCTGTTTTACGGCCTTAAGAACGATACCGCGCCGCCGCTCGTCTGTTTGCCCGGCAGTTGCTCGCTGCCCGATGCCTCCTCCAATAGTTACGCTTTCAGTGAACTGCCCCTTCGAGAGGCGCAGCCCGACACGGCGCCCGCCGATTCTTATCTGGCCATGATGCTCACCGCCAGCAACCTCGCCAGCGCAGACCTCATCCTGAGTCGTGGTGTCGCCAGCGACAGCACCTTCCCCACCCAGACCGTCTATCTCGCCCGGACCAGCGATTCAGCCCGGAGCGTGCGATTCGGCGAGTTTGACAACGCCATCTTCGCAAGCCGCGTTCGTGGCGACAACTCGCTGGTGTGGATCAACACCGATTCCACATCGTTCACCAACCTCCTCGGCCTTCTGACGGGTCTGGCCAATCTCTCTCTGCCGGCAAACGCCTTCGTCAGCGGCGCGATGGCGGACAGTCTTACCTCCTACGCCGGCAGCATGTTTTATGACGCGGGCCAGGTTTGTCTGCTGGCCTTTCTCAACGCCGGCGCTGCGGGCAGTTATGGGACCGTTGTTGAACCTTGCAGCTACCCGCAAAAGTTCCCCGACCCGCGCGCGTATTTCTACCAGGACCGCGGGTTTTGTCTCGCTGAAGCCTACTACCAAAGCCTGCTCAATCCCTACCAGGGTGTCCTGGTTGGCGAACCGCTCTCTGCGCCTTTTGCCCGTCCGGGCATGGCCGGATGGAGTTCGCTGACCAACGGCACCGTGCTTAGCGGCCAGGCCGTCCTTAATCCAAGTTTCCTCGCCGCCGCCACCAACCTGTCGTTCGGCCGCGTGGACCTTTTTGTTGACGGCAACTTCGTTCAGATCATCACCAACCTGCCGCCTTCCCGGAGCAATGTTCTGTCGGTCACACTCAACGGTTTTGCGGTCAATTACACTGTGCCAACCAACGCCACGGTGGCGTCCGTGGCGACGGACCTGGCCCGCGCGCTGAACGCGCAGACAAACTTCACCCGCGTGCAGGCGTGGCCAGTGGGCGACCGCATGGAACTGCAGTCGCTCGATCCAGCGGTTCCCGGCAGTCATCTGACCTTGGGCGCCAGCACCGCGATTGGTTCCGCGGCTCAATTGACCACCCTGCTGACCCCCGCCCGGTCAACCTTCCTCGACACCACTGCTACCGGCTATCTGGGTGTGCTGGTGAGCAACACACCCGCGGTGGGAGATTGGCTGCAATTGGCCTTCACCAAGACCAACGGCACCCAGGTAACCGTGAGCGTGACAAACATCGACGTCGGCACAACCGTTGCCGCGCTCACCCAAAGCCTCGTAAACAGTGTCAATGCAAACCAGGCATTGCAGTCGTTGGATGGGGTGTTGGCCTCGGATTTCAGCGACGACACCTACTGCGGCATTGTGGCTGCGCAGTTCACCCTTTATGCGCGCCAACCCGGGTGGGCCGCGTCTCAAATCCAGGTGACGCTCACTGCCTCGACTAATCTGCTGACCCTGCCGTCCGGAACGAGCGGGCTGCAGGACAACCTCAACGACCTCCGGCCGCGGAATCACCTCTACGTCGGATCGGGCGATGCCTGGCTGCCAGTGAGTTTGCTTCTCGACACCACTCGATTCCCCGACGGCTTCCATGTCCTGACCGCGGTCGCCTATGAAGGCACGAGCGTGCGGACACAGACTAGTGTTTCCCGGAACGTCCGGATTCACAACACCGGCCTGACGGCCACGTTCACGCCTCTGCTCGCCGGGACGAATGCGACGCTCGATACGCCGCTCCAGTTTTCTGTCACCGCAAATGCCACGAATATCTCGCGCATCGAGTTGTTTAGCACCGGTGGCTCGGTGGGTTTGGTATCCAACCAGCCATCCGCCCTCTTCACCGTGCCCTCCGCTATTTTGGGCCTTGGCTTGCATCCTTTTTACGCGTTAGTGACCGACACCGCCGGAGCACGATACCAAACTCAGACCGATTGGATTCGTCTCGTCCCATCCTTCAAGCTCGTGATCACGGGTTCGCCGTGGGTGCTCTCCTGGGCGGCAATCCCGGGCCAGCGGTATGATGTCCTGGCAACGACCAATCTCTCCAGCGCCTTCCAGCCGGTGGCCTCGCTGACAGCCTCGAACGCCCTCGCCCAGTGGCCAATCTCCGCCCCCGGCGGTGCGGCAGCCTTCTACCGGGTGCGTTTGAGTCCCTGACCACTGTGAAGCGGGCAGGGGCAACTCGTCATTTCTGCAATCGGTAATATAGCTGTGTGGCGCTCGTCGTGTTCGTGCATGTAAAGCTGCTCCCCACGATTGAGGGATTGGACGACAGGATGGCCCATCCTCCGGTTGGGCTGCTGCTCCATTCCAGCGTGTAGCCGGGGAAATTGGTTGGCCACTGCAGGACCGATTCGGTTCCCGACCGAAGCAGCCTCAGTTCCGGCCTGAGCGCAGGCACGGTGAACGAGGTTTCGTTTGAATAGTCGCTCTCCATGCCCGTATCGTCATACGCCGTCGCGGAAAGAAAGTAAGTAGTCCCTGGCGTCAGCCCAGTAATCGTCGTTTGCGTCACATTGCCGACCGAAATCAACTGCGTGTAGTTGCGGCTGATCGTGCCGTAGTAGATGTTGTAGCCCGCGACATTTGTTTCCGTGCTGGCGTCCCAGGCCAGGGGCACGCTTGAGGTTGGCGTTGGATCGGAAGCAAAGCTGGTCACCGCCGGGTTTGTCATCAAGAGGACACAAAGCGCTGCGAGCATTGGGCCGTTGGCCAGAACCCGAAGCGGGTTGTCAAAGTGTTTCGATGAAGTCGCATTAATCACACCCAACCCGGTAGCACTGCCGCCGCCATATTCGGTGGAAAACGGCGCATTTGTCACAAGCGCGGCAATTTCGTCTGTGAACGCAACAAGTAATTGCGTTTCGACGTGCTCTCTACCCGGACGGAAGTCTGTGAGCCTCAGAAGACCATGCCCTTTGCATCAAGTTCTTGGACAGTAAGTGTCTAATAACAGCGCTGGTGCGACGGCCTCAGAAGGGTAAAACGGCAACTTGCAACTACCGGTCACCGGCATGGACCCGCTGCCGCGGCGCGCCCCTGGTTCACGCTCGATGTCGGCGTCGTTGCTGACGCAGGCCCAGGGTGGTTTCAAGAAATCGTAGCCGCCGACGGCAGTTGGCGCTAACACTCCGATAATCGAGGAAAAGTGCGCCGACTGCCATCGGCGGCTACGATTTTGCAGGTTCTTGAATCCGCCCTGACGCAGGCCAGTTCCAAGGCTTCTGTCGTTGACGACGCGAAGTGACGCACTAAAATGCAGCAACTAAACCACAGAATTAATATGGGTGAAAATCAGACATCATCGAGCATCGAATCGGTTCTTCAGGAAACCCGGGTTTTCCCGCCTCCCAAAGCGTTTACCAAACGCGCCCACATCCGGTCGCTGACTGAGTACCGCAGACTCTACCGTGAATCAATTACTGTCCCGGAGAAGTTTTGGGGCAAACAGGCCAAGGAAGAACTGGTCTGGTTCAAGCCGTGGACCAAAGTGCTGCAATGGCAGGAACCGTTTGCCAAATGGTTCGTCGGCGGCCAGCTCAACGTCAGCTTCAATTGCCTGGACCGTCATCTCGGCACCCCGACGGCCAACAAGGCGGCGTTGATTTGGGAAGGTGAGCCTGCTGCCCCGGGCAAGCCGGGGGAGGAACGCACCCTTACATACAATCAACTCCATCACGAAGTCTGTCTCTTTGCCAATGTTCTCAAACGCAACGGCCTCAAGAAAGGCGACCGCGTCTTGATTTACCTGCCGATGGTCCCCGAAGCCGCCATCGCCATGCTCGCCTGCGCCCGCGTCGGCGCAGTGCATTCGGTTGTATTCGGCGGGTTCAGCGCCCAGTCGGTCGCCGACCGTATTCAGGATTCGCAGGCGAAACTTGTCCTCACTGCCGACGGGGGTTTTCGGCGGGGGGCGGTGGTGCCGCTCAAACAGAATGTCGATGAGGCGCTCACGCTTAAGGATGCTCAGGGCGCGCTGCTGGCCGGGACCATCGAGAAGGTCATCGTGCTCCGCCGCGCCAATAACGAGGTTCATTTCCAGGCAGGCCGCGACCTGTGGTGGCATGAGGAGTTGGAGGCGGTTGATGCGCATTGTCCCGCCGAGAAAATGGACAGCGAAGCGCCGCTCTTCATCCTCTACACCAGCGGCTCCACCGGCAAACCCAAAGGCATCCTCCACACCACGGGCGGCTACCTGCTCTACGCCAAACTGACTGCCAAGTACGTCTTCGATTTGCACGACGAGGACGTTTATTGGTGTACGGCGGACGTGGGCTGGGTGACGGGCCACAGTTATGTGGTTTATGGCCCGCTGGCAAACGGGGCGACGAGTCTGATGTACGAAGGGGCCCCGAATTTCCCGCAGCCGGATCGTTTCTGGCGCATCATCGAGAAATACAGCGTGACAATTCTTTACACGGCCCCCACCGCCATCCGCGCGTTCATGAAGTGGGGTGTCGAGTGGCCAAAGAAACACGATTTGAGTTCGCTCCGTCTGCTCGGCACCGTAGGCGAACCCATCAATCCTGAGGCCTGGATTTGGTACAATGAAACCATCGGCGGCAAACGGTGTCCAATCGTGGACACTTGGTGGCAGACCGAGACCGGTGGCATCCTGATCACTCCGCTGCCGGGCGCCACTCCCACCAAGCCCGGTTCCGCCACTCTGCCCTTCTTCGGCATCGTGCCCGATGTCGTGGATGACTACGGCAAAACGGTGCCGCGCAATTGCGGCGGCAAGCTCGTGATTCGCAAGCCGTGGCCAGGCATGCTGCGCGGTCTCTGGGGCGACCCGGATCGTTACCGGCAGGTTTATTGGACCGAAGTGGACCATAGCTATTTCACCGGGGACGGCAGCCGGCAGGACAAGGACGGTTATTTTTGGATCGTCGGCCGCATCGATGACGTCCTCAACGTGTCTGGTCACCGCATTGGCACCGCGGAAGTCGAGAGCGCCCTCGTCAGCCATCAGAAAGTTGCCGAGGCCGCCGTGGTTGGGCGGCCTGATGCCATGAAGGGCCAGGCCCTTGTCGCCTTCGTGACGGTCAAAGGCGGCGTGCATGCCGACGCTGCCTTGCGCGAAGAGTTGCGCCTGCACGTCGCCAAAGAAATTGGTCCGGTGGCCAAGCCCGATGACATTCGGTTTGCCGAGGCGTTACCCAAAACCCGCTCGGGCAAAATCATGCGCCGTCTGCTCAAGCAAATTGCTTCCGGCACGGAAATCAAAGGCGACACGACCACACTCGAAGACCTTGGCGTGCTCGCGCAGTTGAGCCATGTCGAGGAATGAGGAGCTGTTTCAAGAAAGAGGCGGAGAATATCTCGGCGCGGCTGAAGCGTGAGTGAAATGCAGTCCGTGGAGCCACCCGCCGGATACCGCATCGTCAAACTGGCGAATGGCGCGCACAGCGTCCATTCGGTGGCCCATCACGAGACCTTTCATCCGGTCATCGGCCCCGTCGCCGAAGCGGAAGCGTTGTACGTCCGGCAACTGCGCCTGGTCGAGCGCCTCCGAGGCCACACGGGCGAGTTCGTTCTGTGGGATGTCGGCCTCGGAGCGGCCGCCAATGCGCTTACCGCTCTGCGGGCGGCTCGGGACATCGCCTGTTCGATCCACCTGCTGAGCTTTGACCACACGCTCGACCCATTGGCCTTCGGGCTGCAGCACCGCGCGGCACTCGGCTACATGGGCGGATACGAAGGGCACATCGAGCGTCTGCTGCGCGAGCACCACTGCGCCTTCCAGGAAGGGCCGCAAACGGTAAAATGGGACATCCACCTGGCGGACTTCCCTGGTTTGCTGGCACAACCCGCTGCCATGGAACTCGCCAAGCCCCACGCGATCATGTTCGATGCCTTCTCCCCCGCCAAGAACCCTGCGATGTGGACCCAGCCGCTCTTTGCGAACCTTTTCCGGCTGCTCGACCCGGACCGTCCCTGTTCGTTGCCCACCTACTCGCGGAGCACCATGCTCCGCGTCACGCTCCTGCTCGCCGGCTTCTTTGTCGGCGTGGGCCACGCCACTGGCGAAAAGGAAGAAACCACCATCGCTGCGAACGCGGCGAACCTTATCGACGAACCGCTCGACCACCGCTGGCTGCAGCGGGTGAATCGTTCCAGCAGCGCCGAGCCGTTGTGGGAGCCGGTGTATCACCAATCCCGCCTCTCGCCGGCCACTTGGGATAAGTTGCTCCAACATCCACAGTTCCACTGATGGGCTCCGATGCGGGCTGGTTCCGCTCGGTCGTCGCGCTGTTCCGGCTGATTGCAGTCCCCCGGAACGAGCCGGCGTCTCGCTGAAAAGAGAATCAATCCCAATACGGTAGCCGGGTTCAGTTCCTCGCGAACTGACTCCACTCTTAATGCATGGCGGTCGAAAGCAGTATGTCAATCTGTAAAAATATTATCTGAGGGCTGAAAGATTTCTTGCCTTTGACTCCTTTTTCTGAAAAACATGATGATGTTGGAATAAAGATCCGGCTCTAACCATGGCGTGCGTTGCGAAGTGTTTTAGCCTGTCGCGGAGAAAGCTGGAGCCAGTCTCAAAATCGAAAAGAACAAGACATCTAAAGACATCTAATATCGCATGAAACTCAATATGTATAGACTCCCTAAATCCCTAAACCGCATCGCGGTTTCGGCGGCAGCGCTCCTGACGCTGGCAGCCGTTTCGTCGGTCGCGGCCGACTACCCGACAACCGTTTCGTCCTACCATCCCGTCGGCTACTGGCGGCTTAATGGAACCAATGCTGTGCCCGTGGGCGATATCGCCACCAACTCAGGGTCGCTGGGCGCTCAGGCGCAGGGCGCTTACATCGATGGCGTTGTCCACCCGGTTACTGGGATTCCCGGCGCCGGCGGTGATTCGGCAATGAATTTGACCAACCTCAACGTCCCGTCTGGTGGTCTCTCCAAACTCAGGATTCCCTGGGTTTCACAGCTTAGTTCCAATGCGCCATTCTCGGTGGAGTTTTGGGCCAAACCGTTCTATACGGGAGCGCCCGCCTGCCCTGCTTCGCAGGTGGATTTCGTGCTGAGCCCGCGCATCGGCTGGCTGTTTTACCAGATGAACATTGCGGGAAACGACGGGAACGGCTTGTGCTTCCGTATCTACCGGACGGATGGAACGGTCATCAACGCCTGGACGGATGTTACCCTGGATACCACCGCGTGGTATCACCTAGTCGGCGTTTTTGACGGGACGAGCATCTATTTGTACGTGAATGGCGTCCTGGCAGCCACGACGGCGGTGGGTGGAACTTATGCACCATGCACCAGCCAAGGCATTCCGCTGAATTTCGGGGGCCGTGGGGATGGCCGCGCCGGGAATTACGGTTTTGGTGGCGACATGGACGAAGGAGCCTACTACGGCAAAGCGCTGAGTCCAGCCCGGGTGCAGGCGCACTACGAGGCTGGGATCAACCCAGGGAGCACCTACAGCAGTGTGGTGCTGGCGGACGCGCCGCTGGGGTATTGGCGGATGGATGAACCGGCATACACGCCGCCGGATCCGAGCACGCTGCCACTGGCTGTGAACAGTGGCACCGTCGCTGCCGCGGGCGACGGCACCATGTATCCCGGCGTGACGGCCGCCGTGGCGGGTCCGCCCTGCAACGGGATGGGAGCGAACAATTATGCGTGCAGTTTCGATGGCGGGCGGGGCTTTATCGACTGCGGTTCCTCAACAGGCTTTGAGATCCCCGGCAACGTTACCGTCGCGGCGTGGGTAAAGATCAAAGGGTGGTCTCACATGTTTGAAGGGGTGGTGTCCAAGGGTTGGAACGGCTATCGGCTGAACAAGTATTTTACCCAAAGCTATTTCGTCAACAACCAGATGGACTTCAGCACACCTACGGACTGTACCGGATCGCGAGTGGTGGCCGACGGCCTGTGGCATCATGTGGTTGGGGTCTATGACGGCGCGCACCAGAATCTTTACATTGACGGCACCCTCGATGCCTCCATCGCCTATTCGGGCGGCGTTGGTGTGAGCACAGATCCGCTGTGCATCGGGGACATTGGCAACTACTGGGTTGCGTCGGGGTCCGGATCGTACATGAAACCTCTATTTGACGGCGTCATCGATGAAGTGGCTGTTTTGACCAATGCGCTGACGGCGTCGCAGGTGCTGGACCTGTTTAACTCCGCGCAAGAGCCGCCGGTGATTACGCAGCAACCGCAGCCTCCGACGGGCAATGTTTACGAAGGAATGAGCGTGTCCTTCTCCTCTGCAGCGATCGGTGGCCTGCCCCTGAACTACCAATGGACCAAGAACGGCGGCACCCTCTCCGGACAGACCGCAACCTCGCTCACCTTGTCGGGGTTGACGACCGGTTCCAGCGGCGATTACGCGGTGGTGATCGCCAATGCCTACGGCTCAGCCACCAGCTCGATCGTCGCCTTGACGGTTCAGACTTCTCCGCCGCTGGTCTTCCAGCAGCCGCAATCCATGACGCGCTACGCCAGTGGCACGGCCACGTTCTCCGTGTTTGCGGGGGGCAGCACACCCCTCTCCTACCAATGGACCAACAGCGGTGGCGTAATCAGTGGGGCGACTAACGCCAGCTATACGATCGCCAACATCAAGTCAACCGACGCCGGAACCTACGGGGTTCTGATTACAAACCCCTACGGTGCGGCCAATAGCGCGGGAGCAAACTTGACTGTTCTTCCTTTGACTGCCCCGTACCCGGCGGTGGTTATGGCCGGAGGCCCTGCTACTTACTGGCGTCTTAACGCAACGAACGGCGGCCTTGCGCTGGATTACGCGAGCGGCTACGACGGAACCAATAACGGCACCATGGCGTTGACGACGGGTCTTCAGTCCCCCGCTTTTGCCGGCTTTGAAAGCACCAATAAATCGTTCGGGTTCAATGGTGTCGGGGCCTATGTGAAAGGCCCGGCCCTGGACTTGAATCGCAGCGCGTTCACGGTGTCGGCGTGGATCACGGTGAGTAACTTTAATTTGGCGGGGAAGGTTTACGAAGCGATTGTGACAAAGGGCGATTCGTCCTGGCGATTGCACCGCGCCAACAACACCTCCGGCATCAATTTTGGGGTTAACGGTTTGACGCCCACCTTCACTTGCACGGAGAACACACCGGTTGACGATGGCGCGTGGCACTATCTGGTGGGGGTCTATAATGGCTCGTCAATTCAACTCTACCTTGATGGCTCACTTAAGATCGCGGGAGCGCAGACCGGAATGGCCGCGACGAACAGATTCCCGATTGACATTGGCGAAAACGCTGAACAAACGGGCCGTTATTGGAACGGGAACATCAGCGAAGTGGCGCTCTACAATCGCCCCCTTTCTTCGCTTGAGATATCGAACCTGTACACCACCGCGACGGTGGGACCCACAATGCCTGTCATCGTTGGGCAGCCTGCCTCTCAGGGCGTGCTGGTGGGCTCCAGTGCGGCGTTCAGCGTCAGTATTCTTGGTGGAGGGCCGTGGACCTACCAATGGAAGAAGGGCGGCGTGAACATTCCTGGAGCCACCTCGATCTCTTATTCCATACCGAGCGCTTATTACACCGACGCCGATTCTTATTCCGTCGGGGTTACGAACACTGTTGGCGGGGTTCTGAGTGACGCGGCCAGCCTGACGGTGTCCCCGCAGCCCACGTTTGCCAACCTGACCAACTCGATGGTGGTGCACCTCAAGTTCGACTACAACTATAATGACGCATCCGGCCGCGGTAACTCGGGAACCGCCATGAATTCGCCTGCGTTTGTCGCAGGCAAAATCGGCAGCGGCGCCGTGCACTACCTCACCGATAGCGCCAACAACATCCGAAACTACGTCTCCCTTAACTCTCCTGCCGACCTTATTTTTGGTCCTGGCCAGGACTTCTCGGTGGCGTTCTGGACTCGGTTCACTGGGCTGCCCGGGAGCCTTCCTTTCCTCAACAACACCTATAACTCTTATGGCGATCCAGGCGTGACCCTGGCTCCTTCCTCGCTGCAAGGCGGTTGGTCGTGGTCCCTCAACGATGCCTACGCTTCGGCCGGGCAAGGTATTGGTGTTTACGGTGCGATCGCCACCCTGAACGATGGACAATGGCATAACCTGGTTTACACGTTCTACCGCTCCGGCGTCGCAACGGTTTACCTGGATGGCGCTGTAGCTAACCAGACATCCATCGCCGCTGGCGAAGGCTGGAACCTTGACACTGGCGCCGTCTGGAACATCGGTCAGACTGCGGGCGGTGATTACCCCGTTGATGGCCAGTTCGATATGGATGACCTTGGCATCTGGCGGCAGGCACTCTCCCAGGCTAACGCCCAGTCGATCTACATCGTGGGCCAGAATTATGGCAAGAGCTTTGATACCTATGGCCCGGTGACGATCACTGCCAACCTCACCAGCAGCGGTTTGGAGCTTATTTGGCAGGCCGGCACATTGTACTCGGCGGACACTCTCACCGGGCAGTGGACGCCTGTGGCAGGCGCTTCCGCGCCGTATTTCAAGGCGCCGCTCACTGCCGCGAACAAGTTCTATCGAGTCAAACTCTGATCTTTAGCAATCCCACGTTCGCCGGCGCCCGGTTTTCGGGTGCCGGCGAACTTTTTTTGGCCGTGCCCTTGGACAGGCCGCGGGCCCGCGGGAGCCCGGTTTTCAGCAGAAGAAAGAGTGTTTCGGGCCGGTGGATCGCGGGTTCCCGCTTCGCGCGCCAGGGAGCTCTGATGGCGTGATCGCCTCTCATCAGCTCACCCCCGCAACCAGTCGGCGCAATTCGTTCTTGTGAAGAGCGTGCGACCAAGATTCAATAACTCCGATTTGCCAAAGACAAAAAGATTTCATTTGGTTGTGCCATGAGTGACTCGGTTGCACCAGGCTCCGGCGAGCCGCCCGATCTAAAGCACGCGCGCCGCCGGAAGCCATCCGGAGCTGGTTCCACGAAAGTGGATCGGCTGCCGCCGCATTCGCCCGAGGCTGAGCAGGGCGTCCTGGGGTGCGTACTACTCTCGCCCAACGATTGTATGGGCCTGTGCATCGAGAAATTGAAGGCGGGGGGCGAGGTTTTTTACGACCTTCGCCACCAGACCATCTTCACAATGCTGGCGGAGATGTACGACAAACGCGAAGCCATCGACATCATCACCCTCCAGCAGCAGCTCAAGAACAAGCAACTTCTGGAGGAAATCGGCGGCATCGCCTACCTTGCCACCCTGCCGGACGCGGTTCCTTCCGCCGCCAACCTCAGCTATTACCTCGACATCGTCCAGGAGAAGTTCCTGCTCCGGAAAATGATCCAGACCTGCACCGACGTTGTCGGCCGGGTGTACGATTTCGAGGGCGAAGTCGATGCGCTGATGGATGAGGTCGAGCGGGACATTCTGCGCATCAGCGAATCGCGCGTGCAGAGCCAAATCACGACGATCAAGGATCTGGTCAAGAAGGCCATCAACACGATCGAGGACTTTCACCAGCGACAAGGGGCGTTAACCGGTGTTGGGACCGGCTTCGCCGATCTGGATAAAATGACCACCGGCCTCCACGGCGGGGAGATGGTGGTCATCGCCGCCCGGCCGTCGGTCGGCAAAACCTCCCTGGCGATGAATATCGCCGAGCACGTGAGCATCGAGCAGCGGCTGCCCGTCGGGGTGTTCAGCTTGGAAATGACCGCCGAATCGCTCGTCCTGCGCATGTTATGTTCGCGGTCGCGGGTGAACTTGCGCAACGTGCGTGAGGGCTTCCTGGCGGAGCGCGATTTTCCCAAGCTCACCGGCGCGGCGGGCAAGCTGGCCAACGCCCCGTTGTTCATCGACGATTCGTCAGCGCTGTCGATCCTGCAACTGCGGGCCAAGGCGCGCCGGATGCATCTGCAACACGGCGTCAAACTTTTCGTGGTTGACTATTTGCAGCTCATCCATTCTACTGCGCGCCGTGCGGAAAACCGGCAGCAGGAAATTGCAGACATCTCCAGCGGCATTAAGTCTCTGGCCAAAGAACTGAATGTTCCGGTCATCGTCTTAAGCCAGTTGAACCGCGAAATCGAGCGTGAAAAGGGCCGCCCGCCCCGGCTGTCGGACTTGAGAGAGTCAGGCGCGATCGAGCAGGACGCCGATGTCGTTGGTCTGCTCTACAAACCGAAATCGGGGAGTGAGGATGATGAGAGTGGCGGCCCCGTGATGGAAGAAGAAGCCGTTCCGGTAAACCTGTTGATTGCCAAGCAGCGCAATGGTCCGACCGGCGATGTGGAATTGACGTTTCTGAAGCCCTATACGCGATTTGAAAGCAAAGCAAAAGTGAGCGACGAAGACGTGCCAAACTAATCAAGCTACCATGAAATTAAAGCTTCGCCTCGGCGGACTCTTGCTGCTTTTTGCCTGGCTGCCAACGGTCTGGGGGCAAACGGCGGCTCCCAAGATCTCCAAAATCGAGATCAAAAATGTCGGCCCCCCGGCGGCCAGCGATGAGCTGATTCGCGCCAACATTCGCGTTAAAGCCGGCGATCCGTATCTGCGCGCCGCGGTTGATGAAGATGTGCGCAATCTTTACGCGACCGGTTTCTTCTACAACATCCGCGTCGCCGATGCCACCACCCCCGAGGGTGTGGTCCTTACCTATACGCTCCAGGGCAAACCGCGCCTGACGGACATCAAGTTTCAGGGCAACACCAAGTTTAAGACCACGAAGCTCAAGACCAAACTCACCTCCAAAGTCGGCGAGCCGCTGGACGAGCGCAAGCTGTTCACCGATAGCCAGGAAATCAAGACTCTGTATCAGAAAAAGGGTTACCCGAACACGCAGGTCAACGCCCGCTCGACCGTCATCGAGGAGAGCGGACGCGGCACCGCCACTTTCGAGATCACGGAAAGTCCCAAGGTCAAAATTCTCGAGGTGGATTTCGTCGGGGCAAAGGCTTTCCCGGAAAAGAAGCTGCGCAAGGTGATCAAAACCCGCAGGCACTGGATGTTTTCGTGGATTACCGGCAGCGGCTTCCTCAAAGATGACCAGCTTCAGGAAGACAAAGAGAAGCTGATCGAGCATTACCGCGACAAGGGCTATATCGATTTCGAGATCAAGGACGTGCAAATCGTCAACCCGACGCCCACGACCATGATTCTTAAGTTTATCATCTACGAGGGCAGCCAATACAAAATCGGCGCCGTCAAGTTCACCGGCAATAAATTATTCAGCGCCGCGGACATCACCAGTGGCTTGCGCGCCCTTCACTCGGCCAAGCGGGGGAAGGCTAAACTCGGGCCCAACGGCCTCATCATGGACGTCGGCGACATCTTCACTCCCAAAGGCATGACGAGCGATACCGATGCCGTTGAGGATTATTACGGTGCCAAAGGCTATATCGATGTCAATCTGGGGTCGCGCAATTTGAAGGCGGTCAAAATCCCGAACACGGACAGGGGCACGATGGACATCGAGTTCCAGATCGAAGAGGGGCAGAAATCCTACATCGAGAAGATCCAAATCCGCGGCAATACCACCACGCGCGATACGGTCATTCGGCGCGAGCTGGCCGTCAGTCCGGGTGAAGTCTTCGACATGGTCCGCGTCAAGCTCAGCCAGCAGCGGCTCGAGGGACTTGGGTTCTTTTCGCGGGTGGACGCTCGGCCGGAGCCGACCGATCCTCCCATTACCGGCCGCAAGGATTTGCTGCTGAATGTGGATGAGAAGCAGACTGGCCATGTGTCGCTCGGCGCGGGGTTCAGCTCGGTGGATTCGCTGGTCGGCATGGCGGAATACAATGAGGGCAACTTCGACTTGTTCCATCCTTTCCATCCGCCGTGGTTCAAGGGTGGCGGGCAGAAGCTCCGGCTGCGACTGGCCCTCGGCACCCTGCAGCAGGATTACGAGATATCGTTCATCGAGCCGTGGTTCCTGGGGCGGAAACTGCAGTTGGGCGTCAATTTGTATTATCGGGACCTGGCCTACCTCAGTCCGAATAACCTATTCACCGAAGTCCAGGCCGGCGGGAAAGTGGGCATCACACGCGCTTTGGGCAGCGAGTACTTGCGCGGAGGCCTTAATTACACGCTCGAAGACGTCGGCATCAATCTCACCAGCGACGCCCATACGTCACCGCCTTGGCCGGGTCCGTTCGGCAATGTTCCACCGGCGATTATGTCCCAAACAGGCTACCACCTCCTGTCCACCGTGGGAGGCTCGCTCGCTTTCGATACCCGCAACAGCGTGCAGTTGCCCAACAAGGGCCAGCGTACTGAGCTAATCGGGCAAGTTACCGGCGGACCATTTGGCGGCTCGGATAGTTTTTACAAGCTGGAACTTCGCAGCGCGTGGTACTTCAAGGGGTTTTTTCGAGGACATGTTCTGGAAGTGGGTGGGCGTGCAGGCGTGGCGCAGGCTTTTGGCAGCACCGCCGACGTGCCGTTCTTTTCGCAGTATTACCTGGGCGGTCTCTACGATCTGCGCGGCTACCAATATCGCAATGTTAGCCCACGCCAATACAACAACAGTTTCACTCCCCCTATCGCCTATCAGGAACCCGTCGGCGGCGACACCTTCTGGTTCGGTTCGGCGGAATACAGCATCCCGATCTTCGAGCAGGAGCATGGTATCGGCGTCCGCTTCGCCTTGTTTTTCGACATGGGCGGCATCGGAGAGAAGCCTTACAGCCTCAACCCCGGCGTTTTTGACGATAACTGGGGCATCGGCATCCGCCTGAACCTCCCAATCGGTCCGATCCGCCTCGACTACGGCATCCCGATAACCTATGACCAATATAACAGCGGCTCGGGCAAGTTCCAGTTTGGCGTCGGGTGGGAACGTCCGTTCTAGACCAACGACAGCCCTTTCCGGGGATGTTCCGGTCGGAACTCTGGCTGGCGCTTGAGAACAATGAACGTTCCGAGCTTGGGACTGTCTCTATCTCGACCGCGCGCCAGCGGACGGCGGTAGTTTTAAGTTGGCGGCGCGCGCAAATTCTGATTGGCTTTTTTCATCATGAAATATTTGTTACGTAAAGTTATTCCTGGATTGCTGTTGATTTCCCTGCTGACCAGTTCGGCGTGGGCGCAGGGTCGCATTGCGACGGTTGATCTGCGCAAAGTGTTTGACGGCTATTGGAAAACGAAAAAGGCCGATGTCCAACTCAAGGAACGCGCCGCCGACATGGACAAGGAATACAAGAGCATGATCGAGGACTGGAAGAAGGGCAAGGAAGAGTATCAGAGTTTGCTCGGCGACGCCAATAACCAGGTTCTCTCGCCCGAAGAACGGGACAAGCGCAAGAAGTCGGCCGAGGACAAGCTTAAGCAACTCAAAGAAACGGAGGATACGATTCAGCAGTATCAGCGCCAGGCTCACACTACGCTTCAGGAGCAGAATAAACGCGTGCGTGACAACCTCGTTGAGGAAATCCGCGCCGCCCTCAACGCCAAAGCCAAGTCGGCCGGCTACGCGCTGGTCATCGATACCGCCTCCGAAAGTGTTAATAACACTCCCATCGTCCTCTATACCAACAATGAGAATGATATGACCGAGGCCGTTATCTCCCAGCTCAACGCCACCGCTCCCATCGAATTGCCCAAGGCCGACGAGAAAAAGGACGAGAAGAAAAAGGACAAAAAGTAGCCGCCACGAGTTTTAGCAAACAGGACGCCCCCCCTCCGGGCGCGTCCTGTTTTGCACAGACCTCGGCTTTTCCCCGACTGCGCCTTCCGGCCACTGCAGCCGCTCTCTAATCCATTTCAGAAGCAGAAGATGTATCTTCGTCCAAACCTCAATTGGAGGTGGCGCTGTGATGGATTCCGGGTAGAATTCGCCCGCCGTGGTCAAGGCTGTCCGCGCGTTTTGGACACGCGCGGCTCCGTCCGCGCGGCAATAACATTTTAACATTAACTGAAAACTGAAAAGACTATGACATCAATCGCTCAACTTCTCGGCGATAAAGCCGAATTACTGCTTAACTTCAACAACCCAAAAATCGCAAAGGAACGTCTGCACCTTCCCGGACCAGATGCCGTTGACCGGCTCTATGCCGTCTCCGACCGCAACAACCGGGTGCTTGGCAACCTGCAACGCATTGTCGGTCATGGCCGGCTCGGCGGCACCGGCTACCTGTCGATCCTCCCGGTGGATCAGGGCATCGAGCACTCCGGCGGCGCCAGTTTCGCCAAAAACCCGGATTATTTTGACGCGGAGAACATCGTGAAGCTGGCCATCGAGGGCGGCTGCAACGCCGTTGCCTCCACTTATGGCGTCCTCGGCGCTGTCGCGCGGAAATACGCGCACAAAATTCCGTTCCTCGTTAAGATCAACCATAACGAGCTGATGACCTACCCGAACAAGTTTGATCAGATCATGTTTGGCACTGTCAAGCAGGCCTCGGACATGGGCGCGGCTGCTGTCGGTGCCACGATTTACTTTGGCTCGGACCAGAGCGCGCGGCAGATTGTCGAAGTTGCCCAAGCCTTTGCCCATGCGCACGAAATGGGCCTGGCCACGGTCCTCTGGTGCTACCTGCGCAACAACGCCTTCAAGAAGGACAAGGACTATCATGTCTCGGCCGACCTCACCGGCCAGGCCAATCATCTCGGCGTGACTATCCAGGCGGACATCATCAAGCAGAAGCTGCCGGAGAACAACGGCGGCTTCAAAGCCCTGAACACGGGCGGCTCCAGTTACGGCAAACTCGATGAGCGAATTTACACCGAACTGACCAGCGATCATCCGATTGACCTTTGCCGCTACCAGGTCGCCAACTGTTACATGGGCCGCGCGGGCCTGATCAATAGCGGCGGCGAATCAAAAGGCGCAGGCGACCTCGCCAACGCCGTTGTCACCGCCGTGATCAACAAACGCGCCGGCGGCATGGGCCTGATTTCCGGACGCAAGGCATTTCAGCGCCCAATGAAAGAAGGGGTGGGACTGCTCAACGCCATCCAGGATGTCTATCTGAGCAAGGAAATCACCGTGGCGTAAGCCGGCGGTTCAAGCAGAGTCGATCTGGAAGTCCGAATTGCGCCCGACGCAGTTCGGACTTAGTCATTTAACTGGGTCTATCATTGGCCACGCCCAGTCCCGGAGAGGTGGCATGTTTATAGACCCCACGGCGAACACGACGGCCCAACCCCGTAGGGGCGGCATGTTTGTAGATCCCATGGCCAACACGAGTTCGTTCTATCTGGGTTCTGTAAACATGACATCCCTACGGGATTGGACACGTCTTTTGGGCATTGGTTCTATAAACATGCCGCCCCTGACGGGGCTGATGCCGATTCCGAAACCATCTGCTACAAAGCAAAGCTTAACTTTACGCCAGTCCTGGAATGGAGTAGATTAAGCGCCGATGCAATGTCCGATCAGCAGCAACGTTTGCGGAGCGTGTCCGAGTCACCTCGGGCGGGTGCGCCCGCGGTGCCTGCCCATTCCGCCCTAGGTTCATCGCATCTGCTTTCCGGCAGGTTTCCCTCGCATCTTATCTCTGTCTGGGACAGGGATTATCCCGGCAGGATGACTCTGCAACGCGACGGAGGGAACGAAAACACCATACCAATCACCTATTACTAGTTACCAGTCACCGATTTCGACTTATGCAGCTCATCGAACAAGAGATTAAGCGCCGGCGAACGTTTGCGATCATCTCGCATCCGGACGCGGGCAAGACCACTTTGACGGAGAAGTTCCTCCTTTACGGAGGAGCGGTGCAACTGGCTGGTTCGGTCACCGCGCGCAAGCATCAACGGGCCACCACGTCTGACTGGATGGAGTTGGAGCGGCAACGCGGCATTTCTGTCAGCTCGACTGTGCTTCAGTTCGAGTACCGGGGCTATTGCGTGAACCTGCTCGATACTCCCGGCCACAAGGATTTTTCGGAAGACACTTACCGGGTGCTGACGGCCGTGGACGCCGCTGTGATGGTGATCGACGCCGGCAAAGGCATCGAAACGCAAACCCGCAAGCTGTTTGAAGTGTGCCGGCAGCGCGGCATCCCTATTTTCACGTTCATGAACAAGCTGGACCGGCCGGCGCGCGACCCGCTGGCGCTGCTCGATGAATTGGAACGTGTTTTGGGCATTGCGGCATTTCCGGTGAACTGGCCGCTGGGTGACGGCCCGGAGTTCCGCGGTGTGTTTGATCGCCAGGAGAACCGCATGCACCTCTTCGACCGCGTGCCCGGCGGCGAGCGCTGTGCGCCGGTATCGGTCCACGGCCTTTCTGACCCCCTGGTGCGGGAACAAATGACACCGGAGTCCTATGCGCGAATGGTCGAGGAATTGGCGATGCTGGACGGTGCGGGCGCCGTCTTTGACCACGCGAAGG
>Ga0194039_1000601_pt1 | contig 21175 bp, 10 predicted proteins | sample JunL228m_MetaG_FD_148679 | JGI IMG/M metagenome (GOLD analysis project Ga0194039, IMG submission 148679) | Anoxic zone freshwater microbial communities from boreal shield lake in IISD Experimental Lakes Area, Ontario, Canada - Jun2016-L227-8m | ecosystem: Environmental > Aquatic > Freshwater >... | reverse complement strand
TTACAAAATTGTTCTTTGACATCTTGATAATTCTTCTTTGCGACGAGATTTTTTAATGGAGTGCGTTCAAATGCTGAAATGCTTATCTGCTGCAGGATTTCGTACAATGAATAAGACAATTTAAGCTTCTTTTTGGCGATTACAACAATCACATACGTCGAGATTGCAATCCATATCTGCGTCCTTACTGCGTTTTCACTATGTCCCCAAAATGTTTGAATCTTAAGATGCTGTTTTATCCATTTGAAAAATGTCTCAATACCCCAGCGATACCGGTATAAAGCTGCAATATTCAGGGCCGTTAATTTGAAGTTGTTTGTGATAAATACCAATGTATTACCTGTTTCTTTGTCAAAATATCGAATTCGTCTTAATGGACCAGGGTATTTTTCAGCACTAGCCTGATTTGTCAATTCAATGGCCTGATCACAAATGACGCCTGTTTTCTTATCCGGAGCACCTCGATCAACTACCTTATATTTCATGTTGTCTTTTGCTCTTATGATGAAGTTGATGTTCTCCTTGGCAAGTCGCCATAGCCTTTTAAGGTCAACATAGGCTTTGTCCATGACAAGATAGCTTCCTCCAGGTAATGAAACAACGTCAAGCACATTAACATCATGAACTGAACCATCGGTGATGAAAATGTATTCAGGTATAGCGGTTTTAAGGTCATGCAAGGTGTGCAGTTTAACAGCAGCCTTGGTTGTTCTGAACTTTGCCCACCAGAATACATCAAGGCAAAGATCAACGACGGTGGCATCGAGTGCGAAAATTCTGCCTTTGAGTTTAATATCGAGAATGTTATCGTCAATATATAATGCTTTGGCCTCTTCTATCAGTTTGAGTGCAAAATCACGGAAGATCCTCCAATCCCTGCTTTCATTCGCCCGTGAAATAGTTGATTTGTTAAACGGTTTACCAATCCCAAGATGATAGAGTTTATCGACATTGTTACCAATACCCATTGCCGTATCGCTGAGGCTCTCCCGGTGAGTAAGTTGACCGAATGCCATGCAGAGAAACTGTCGCCAACAAGTAAACTCTTTCGCTTTGTAGTCACCATCATATCTTTTAACACAATACTTGAAAACGTGAAAGTTAGCGATCTCCATCAGTTGTGCAAAAACCATCTTGCCTTGGTTCATACCGGGTATTTTGCACAAAGGACGTTAAAACTCTTTTCAAATCGTTGCTCGGAGAAAATCTCAGTAAACGTAGAATTATCAAGCTTTTCAAAGAACTTAAGTTAAAAACAACGCAACGCTAGTGAATTGACATTGTAAGTCAAAAATTCCAGGCGGTAAAAATCAGCAGGCAATCTGCAGGAAAAAAGAGCAACGCACATATTTATGTTATTCAATTTCCGCAAGGAACAGACCTGAAACAGGTCATAGATGAATATTGCAAGACTGGTGAAACAGTATATGCAGAGCCTGACTTTACAGGTTCAGGAGGCGGAACACAAGGTATTGTCCCTAATGACCAGTATTATTATTTACAATGGGGATTAAAAAACGATGGCACCTTCCCCTTGTCTCCTTCAAAAGCCGGAGCGGATATTGATATGGAAAATGGCTGGAGTCTTGAACAGGGAGACAGCACTATCATAGTTGGAATAATTGATACCGGAGATAAGCTGGATCATCCGGAATTTGCAGGAAGGATATGGAAGAATTATAAGGAAATACCGAACAATGGAATTGACGACGACGGTAACGGGTTTGTCGATGATGTTCAGGGATGGAATTTTGCCGGTTCCAATAATGACCCGACTGATGACCAGGGACACGGGACCAATGTTGCTGGAATTATAGGTGCAAATGCAAATAATACGATTTTATATGCAGGCGTTGACTGGAAATGCAAACTAATGATTTTAAAAGGACTTAACAATTCAAGTTTCGGGTATTATTCATGGTGGGCCGATGCCATTTATTACGCTGTAGATAATGGGGCAAAAGTGATCAATATGTCTCTGGGCGGAAAAGGCGTTTCCACAACGCTTCAGGATGCTGTTAATTATGCTTTAAATAATAATGTTGTCATTGCAGCTTGTATGATGAACACAAACTCAGATACAATTTACTATCCTGCAAAGTATACCGGTGTTATTGCCGTAGGTTCTACAAATCCAAATGATACCAGGTCCAATCCGTTTTTCTGGAGTCCTACCAGCGGAAGTAATTATGGGTCTCATATTTCTGTTGTAGCCCCGGGAAATTATATTTATGGACTGAACTACCAGTCAAACACAAGTTACAGTAGCTATTGGGGAGGAACTTCACAGGCGACACCTCTTGTTGCCGGGCTTGCTTCTTTATTATTGGCACAGGATACAAACAGGACACCTGCACAAATAAAATCCATCATTGAATCGACTGCTGAAGACCAGGTAGGAGACCCAAGTGAAGATACTCCCGGTTGGGACCAGTATTATGGATTTGGAAGAATAAATGCTTTTTATGCTTTGTCTGTTTTTACTGGTATTAAAACACAGGATCCTCAGGATGAAATGGTGACGGTTTTCCCTAATCCTGCTAAAGATAATTTTACTGTATCATTTCCCGCAATGACAAGACAAATTGAGATTTTCAATTTACTCGGACAAACGGTCATTCGTAAAAAGGTTGAAGGACTGTCAAAACAAACTTTTCAGCTTGAAAACAATGGGATTTATATGATACAAGTTACTACGGGAAAACAAAGAATTTCAAAAAAACTAACGGTATGTAAGTGACATAAAATACTCTTTTTCATCCTATAAATTTAAACCTATGAAAACAAAAAAAATAAGTTGCTGGCTTTCTTCCCTGATAATTCTGCCGGCATTCATCCTGGGGAGTTTATCATTAATGGCACAGAATTCTCCGGTTGTTCATCCAACCGGAGTCGGAGTTTGTACATATTTGGGGGAGAGCCAGCCGCTTCGCGATATTCCTCCATCAAGCCCGGAGGAACTTTCGAGGCTGAAGAAAAATTTCAAACAGGATTTTCTGAACCCTACCCTGAAATATCGTTCTTATCCTAATGCAGATGCAGCTTTATTAAAGGGGGAAGATCCCACTATTCAGAAGCAGATGGGAGGCCTCAGCTTTGATCAGAGTCAGCAGGTCAATTTCGAAGGTCAAAGCTCCAATTATGTACCTGACGAAAATGGAACTGCCGGCCTCAACCATTACATGCAAACAGTCAACACGACCTATGCAATTTATGATAAATCAGGTGTGCTGAAAGCTGGTCCGACAAATGTCAACCTGATCTTCGGAAATGTGCCCGGGGCGAACCGGAACGACGGTGATCCCATCGTTATTTATGATGAGCAGGCCAACCGCTACCTGGTGGCGGAATTTTCGGTACCTACCGACGGGACCCAGAATTATATTCTTGTTGCAGTTTCAGTGACCAGTGATCCTACAGGAGCATGGCACAAATACTCTTTCCCTGCTCCTACAATGCCCGATTATCCTAAATTCGGAGTATGGCGCGACGGCTATTACCTGGGGGTCAACAATACCAACGGGCTTGATGACATCTTTGTTTTAGAACGCTCAAAAATGTTACTGGGTCAAACGGCGCAATATGTCAAATTCACCAATCCCAATCGTCCCGGTTCGGGAGGAGAATTTAAAATTACCCCCCCCGTTGATAATGACGGAGCCTTTGCCCCGGAAGGATCTCCTGGTTTGTTTATTGCCATCAATGATGCCGGTTGGGGTGGCAGCTGTCAGCTCTGGATCTATCAACTGGCAGTAAACTGGACAACAACTACGGCTTCAACTTTCCAGAGGACGCAGCAAATTGATGTGGCGCCATTTTCCAGCAATTTTGGAACCGATTGGTCCAACATCCGTCAGAAAGGAAGCACCCAGAAAGTTGATGCGGTGCCTACAATCATTATGAATATGCCGCAATACAGGAATTTCGACTCGTACCAGACCCTTGTTTGCTGCCATACGGTCAATATTGACGGCAAAGGGCGGGCAGGGATAAGGTGGTATGAATTGCGCAAAACAAACGCTGCCTGGACTATACGCCAGCAAGGCACTTATTCTCCGGATACCACAAGCCGCTGGATGGGCAGTATCCTGCTGAACGGGGAAAACAAGATCGGTTTGGGTTATTCCGTTTCGAGTTTGGGAGAGTACCCCGGGATCAGGTATTGCGGACAGTCTTCAACGGCATATCTTGCAGGAAATTCAACACTTGACATAGCAGAATCCACGATATGGTCAGGTACGACATCACAGGAGTTGACAAACCGATGGGGGGATTATTCATCCATGGCAGTAGATCCGGCAGATGATAAAACATTTTGGTATACGAACCAATATATAAAGGCCGACATGACCAGGGGTACCAGGATCACATCCATTGTTTTTGAAAGTCCGGTGAGCATAAACCCACAGGAAGGCAGCGAGAAACCATGGTTCCGCGTTTTCCCGAATCCTTCGGATGGGATCTTCACCATCCTCCCACAAAACGCAGGGGTGACAAATCTGAAAGTGCAGGTTGCTGATCTTACGGGCAGGCTTATTTTCGAAAAACAGTTTGGTCAACAAAATGAATATTTCATTGATCTTTCGCAGGCTGAAAGAGGTGTTTATTCCCTCAGACTGCAAAACTGGAAATCCGTTCAGACCATCAAGCTGATAAAAAAGTAAGCCAAACATCGTTATTATGAGAACATTTGAAAAAATAAGCAGTCTGTTATTGTTTGCAGGTTTATTTACGTTTTGCAATAAAACATTTTCTCAGCCGGTTTCTGACCCTTTCTCCAATGGAAGCAATGAGCGGAATATGATTGTTGTGATCAGCGACATTCATCTTGGTGCCGACCTCGCCTATGCAGAGACCAACAAAAATCTTAAACCACTCGAGAAATTTCTCGAAAGGATCAGGCTGTCACCAAATGTAAAGGAACTTGTAATTGCCGGGGATTTGCTTGACGAGTGGTTTGTACCTGCAACAACAGATACTTATCAGGGAAAGGATCAGGCTGATTTTGTCAGGCGGATAGGGATCGCCAACAAAGGAGTGATTGCGGCCTTCAACCGTATCATTCAGGATGGAAAAATTTCAGTTACTTATGTACCGGGGAACCATGATCTGACAATAAGTGCTGAAAACCTTGCAAGTATACTGCCGGGAATAAAGCAGGCAAGGGATAAGGAGTTAGGTTTAGGCACCTATTCCCCGGCCGACCATCCGGAAATAGCCATTGAGCATGGACACCGCTATAATTTCTTTTGCGCACCCGACCCGATCTCAAACCAGGATATTGCACCCGGGACAATAATGCCTCCAGGATACTTTTTTACAAGAATTGCAGCTCTTCACGTGGTGCAAAATTGCCGGACGCCGCATGATTCAGTGCCGCCAGTTACCAAAAATAATTCGGGAGGCGTAAGCCAGAATTTATTATTCGGATACTGGAAACTGTGGAGAGCGACATTGAATCTGTTCAGAATAACAAACAATTTCGATGAAAAAATAATCTTAACAAAAGTGAACGGATTTACCGGGACCTATTCAGTTAAAGACCTGCTTCCATTTCAGGCATCAACCGGAGGCCTCATCGATGTGAAGCTTTATAAGGGAATCCAGGATTCATGGGAACAGAGACAAACACTCAACAATGTGGCTGTTAAAATTCCTGTTGCTGAAGCGATGAGATATGTTGCAGAAGCGACTGAAATGGACAAGCAGGCTTCGGTTCAATACTTTCTGAACCCTAAGTCAGATAAGAGAATCGTCGTTTTCGGACATACTCATGATGCGAAAATCAATACATCAAACAACTATAAAGGGCAGAAATCGATTTATGCGAATTCCGGAACATGGATAGATCATAATCCAAAACTGACAACAATGAATTTTGTTATCATAACGATCCAGAATGCTGAGGCAACTTCACAAACCTGGGTGAAACTTTATAATTTCGAAAGAGAGGTTATAACGAAAATGGCTGAAAACTCTGTACGATTATAATTGAAAGAACCGGTATTATTCAACTTCAGAACTAAATCTATGGATAAATTTACCCAATTCCGTTTGGCCGCGATTTTAATCCTGTCATTTGCCCTCACCTTATTTACCCAGGCTGCCGACCAGGTTGTTACGAACAATGCCAATTCCGGCGCAGGAAGCTTCAGGCAGGCCATTACTGATGTTACCGCAGGAGGTACAATTACCTTCAACTTATCCGCAGGAAACGAAACGATAACAATTGCTTCTGAACTGGTAATAATCAAAGCTATGACCATCAATGGCGCCAATACTTCCGGAAGCGGAACACAGGTAACGGTGCAGGTCACCACTCCGGGAACATCGGCGTGGAGGGTTTTCGAAATTTCGGCCTCGGGAAGCACCATTAACCTGCAGAACATGTCGTTAAAAGGTGGGGATATGAGTATTGACTATGGGGGCTCCATTCAAATCAATGCAGGGGCAACCGTGAACCTGACCGGCATGATCATATCAGGCAGCAAAGCTTATGACGGGGGAGGAATCAATATAGCCAGCTCCTGGTCAGACCGATCCGTTGTGACAGTTACCTCATCAACTTTCAATGGAAACTCTGCGAATCACAGAGGTGGTGGAATTTGTATATCCTATTATGTTAATATAACGATTAACGCTTGTGAATTTACCAATAACTCAGGTAATGGAGGAGCGATCTTAAACGGCGGAGTGGTCACTATCACAAAATCCACCTTTAATGGAAATTCAGGATGGGTAGGCGGAACAATTTATAATTTTAATAGTTCAACGGCAACGATTGTCTCCTCCACCATCAGCGGAAATTCAAGCGGTTGGTACGCAGGGGGAATTTACTCAGAGGGGACCTGTTACCTGCTCAATTCCATCCTGATCAATAATACCGGTACAGCCGGACGTGATATCAGCGTAGGCAGTGGATCAACATATGCCTATTATTGCTGGTACAACTCAACATATGGCACGATCAATACTCAGGCCGGTGCACCTAATGTGACTACATCGTATTCCTCAGGATATCTTGGGGCCCTCGCAAACAATGGAGGTCCCACCCAAACGATGGCTGTCACTGCCACATCCCCGGCTCTGAACAATGGAGCTTTTGCTTATTATAATGTGACTGACGGATATTATTTCCTCGATAACCAGGCTATACCGGTTTCACATAAACTGGCCGACTGGGCTACCAGTCCTTCTATAATTCCAACTGATAAGATTACCACCGACCAGAGGGGTTCAATCATCCTGGGTTCACCTGCCATCGGGGCATACAACCCGGATCCCCCTGCAGTCGTTGTTACGGCTACTGCCGGCACAACAACAGGTGGCTACGCCACCCTGCGTGAAGCATTCAATGCCATCAATGCCGGAACCCACCAGGGAACTGTTACGGTGATGATCAACAACAGCACGACCGAAACGGCAAGCGCCGTCCTTAACGCAAGCGGAAGCGGTAGTGCATTGTACACATCGGTCAACATCTACCCGACGGTCACCGGACTCTCAATTAGCGGTAATCTCGCAGCGGCACTTATCGACCTCAACGGGGCCGACAATGTAACCATCGATGGCAGGGTGAATGCCACGGGATCGGCCAAAGACCTGGTCATCACAAATACCAGCACATCCGCCGCCGCCGGAGTTTCAACTATCCGGTTTATCAATGATGCCTGCAGCAATACCGTTAAGTATTGCGTTATCAAAGGATCAGAACTCGCATCCGTATCCTGGTCCGGTATTCTTTTTTTCTCCACCGCCGGCAGCAATAATGGCAATGACAACAACCGGATCGATCATAATGACATCACCTGTGCCTCCGATGTAAATCGCCCCCAAAATGCTGTTTGCTCTTTGGGCACCGCCGGCAAAGAAAACGACGGTAACACAATCAGCAATGACAATATCTTTGATTTTTTCAGCAGGTCGGTAGCGACCTGTGGCATCTATCTGGACAATAACAACTCTGCCTGGACGATTTCCGGTTGCAGCTTTTATGAGCAGAATGCCTTTGCTCCATCCTCTAGTCAATCTTTTTCCGTTGTGAAGATCAATTCTCCCACCGGGAACAATTTTAACATTACCGGCAACTACATTGGAGGCTCTGCAGCTCTGTGCAGCGGAACATTTACAAAAATCAATTCAGGCAACAACACTTTCTACGGGATAATTGTCATTACAGGGCCTGGAACCGCAAGCAATATTCAGGGAAACACCATCCGAAACTTTAATTATGCAAACTCATCCAGTGCATCCTGGTCTGGAATATCTGTTCGTGAAGGTACTGTTAATATCGGAACTGTCACAACCAATACAATCGGAGCTGCAACTGGTAATGGTTCAGTGATTTTAACCAATACTACCAGCGAGGGCTCTTTCACTGGAATAGACGTTGCAGGAACGTGCACAACAAATACCCAGAATAACACCATTGGGTCGATTACCACGGCCAATATAAATGCAGCCAATGCAACGAATTTCTGTGGTATTAAAACATCTTCGACAGGTACCATCACCATCTGTAACAATACGATAGGCAGCCAAACAACAACCGGCAGCATTAATCTGAGTTCGCCGTCTGCCACAGGTGATCAAATAGCCATTGGAATATTGAATGAGGGGCCAGGAAGTTTGACCATTTCGGGAAACCTCATTGCCAATATGACAAACGGGATTACGAGTTCTGATCCAAATAACCGTGGCTTGATTCATGGTATTTTAACCCTTGACGGATCAAATACCATTTCAGGCAATACAATCCGTGATCTTAGAATTGCCAATGCAAACACCGCTGCAGACTATATGGCGCCGGTCATTGGGATTGGACTGATCTACACAACGGATGCAGCCCAGAGCATTACGGGAAACACTATTTATAATTTATCGAACACTTTTGCTTCATTTGCCGGCAATGTCATCGGATTGTATTATAACGGATCGACCACAGCCAGCACAGTTTCCGGGAACTTCATTCACAGTCTGTCGGTAACAGGTGCCACCAGCGCGGCTGCAAGCATCTATGGAATCAAAATAATTTCCGGCACAACCACTTACGCCAATAACATCATCACCCTTGGCGGAAACACCAAAACGAATATTTACGGCATCAATGAAACTGGGACATCCGCAAACAACAATAACCTGTATTATAATACGGTTTATCTGGGCGGAACCCTTGCCTCAGGAAGCACCAATACATCCTGCGCCCTCTATTCTGCAGTTACAACCAATATCCGGAATTTCAGGAATAATATTTTATGCAATGCCCGTTCAACAACAGGAGGAGCAAGCCTGCATTATGCAGCATGGTTCAACTATGCAAGCAGTTCAGGACTAACGCTTGACTACAATGATTACTATGCATCAGGCACTGGTGGAGTATTAGGCTATTACAACACTGCGGATGTGACATCCCTGCCTCTGATCAGTGGTCAGGATGCAAGCAGTAAGTCGGTTGATCCGGGCTTTGCCAGCGCAGGTGGTAGCAGTGCAAGCAACTACCTGCCATCAAATAGCACACTGGTCGCAGTTATGGGTACCGGCATTTCCACCGATTACGCCGGCACGCCAAGAAGCCTGACTTCTCCTTCGATGGGAGCCTGGGAATATACTGTAACACCATGCATCCCTTCGATAACCAGCCAATCAACCGATGCACAAACACAATGTATAGGTGGAACATTTAACCCTATAAGTGTTACAGCAACAGGAGCTAATTTAAATTATCAGTGGTATAGTAAGCCTGATCAGATTACTTCAGGGGGCACAGCAGTCGGGATAAACTCAAATACTTATACTCCTTTAGCCACTACTGCCGGAACCTTATATTATTATTGTTTTGTTACTAACACTTGTGGAACGGCAACGAGCGCAATATCGGGGGCGTTTGTTGTGAATCCGTTGCCTGCACCTACAATATACTCAGCAGGTGGCACCTCTATTTGCCAGGGGAATTCTGTCACCCTTAATGTAAGTGGCAATGCATTGCAGTTTGGTTCAAACAGCAGCGTAGAAATAAATGATAATCCAATCCTGCGTTTTACCAGCGCTGAAAGTTATACGGTAATGGCATGGGTCTATGTTCAGAGTAATACATATACATGGAGAGGGATTGTTACAAAATCGAGGGATCAGGGATCTTTTTATGGTATTTGGATAGATCCTGGTAATCAATGGGTATATGGGACAGGCACATTGCCTTCGGATTTTAATAATATTACTGGCTCAATTGTTACTACAGGCTGGCATCATATCGCTATAGTTCAAACAGGAAGTGTCGACAGAAACCTCTTTGTTGATGGAGTTTCCGTTGGAACTGGAACAGTGCATAACTCTGATGGAACAGGGTTGTTAAGATTTGGTCGGTCGGGAAATAATTTTGAAGTATTTGAAGGTGGCATACTGGATGAAGTGTCCATTTTTAATACAAATCTGAGTTCCTCAACAATTAACACATGGAAGAATGTATCCATAACCAGCGCACATCCCAATTATGCCAATTTGGTTGGATACTGGAAGCTTGATGAAGGAACAGGAACTACCACTGCTGATGCAAGTGGTCATGGTTTAACAGGCGCCCTGGTAAATTCACCGGTTTGGGTAGCCACATCAGCGCCGGTAAATCAGTACAGTTCTTATTTATGGTCTCCTGGTTCTGCCACCACTTCAACCCTGAATGTTACTACTTCGGGAACCTACTCTGTTTATGTTACCGATGCAAATGCTTGTTCTAATACGACTGCTGGTGTTACGGTAACAGTAAATCCATTGCCTTTGCCAACAATCAGCGGAAGCACAACAGCCTGTACCAATTCGACAGGAAATGTTTATACCACACAAGCAGGGATGACAGCTTACAGTTGGAGTATAGCCGGTGGAACCATCACTTTAGGTGGAACAGCAACTGATAATTCTGCAACAGTAACATGGACAACATCAGGAGCTGAATCGATCAGCGTTAATTATACCAATGGCAATGGATGTACTGCCACAACTGCAACGGGGTATAACGTTACCGTTGATCCTGTTTCTGTTGGAGGTTCCATTGCAGGTGGCGCCACCGTTTGCTCAGGGACAAATTCAACAATGCTTACCCTTTCAGGCCATACCGGCAGTGTTGTGAAATGGCAGAAGTCTACCGACAACTGGACCACACCGGTTGACGTGGCCAACACAACCACAACAATGATCGCAACGGATCTCACCGCAACAACCAAATACCGGGCTGTGGTTCAGAGCGGGGTGTGTTCTTTAATCAACTCTTCCGATGCAACCATCACTGTTAATCCGAACGGACAGGTTGATCAGCCCGTAAACCAGCTTGTTTGCAATGCTACCAGCACGTCAGCTGTGACTTTCAGCACTACCAATATTGGAGGAACAACCACCTATTCCTGGACCAATGACACACCAGGCATAGGCCTTACATCCTCAGGAACCGGAAACATCTCCGTCTTCACAGCCCTTAACACCGGCACAGCCCCAGTTGTAGCTAATCTGGCAGTTACACCTACCTATACCAGCGGGGGAACAAGTTGTATTGGCTCAGCCAAGACATTTAAAATCACTGTTAATCCTTCGGGACAGGTGAACCAGCCCGCCAGCCAGTTGGTATGTAATAATGCCGGCACTGCAGCGGTTGTCTTTGAAACGACTAATACCGGAGGAACAACAACATTTGTATGGACCAACGATAGTCCGGGAATCGGGCTCCCGGCATCAGGTTCAGGGAACATTGCATCGTTTACCGCAACAAACAACGGTACCGCCCCTGTTGTCGCTACTATCATAGTAACGCCAACCTTTACCAACGGTTCGGCAAGCTGCGCTGGCCTGGCCAAAACCTTTACCATCACCGTGAACCCAACAGGCCAGGTTATCCAGCCGGTGGACCAGGTCGTATGCAATGCTGCGTCAACCTCGGTAAACTTTGCTACTCTTAATACAGGCGGTACAGCAACCTATGCCTGGACAAACAATAATCCCGGCATCGGGCTTCCTCCTTCAGGGACCGGCAACATCTCCTTTAATGCCATTAACACAGGGATATCTCCCGTTACCGTTACTTTCACTGTTACCCCGACCTTTACCAATGGTGCGGCAGGATGTTCAGGCCCTACAAAGACCTTCACCATCATTGTCAATCCAACGGGACAGGTGAACCAGCCATCCAGCCAGGTACTTTGTCATAATTCCAGCACTTCGGCCATAAACTTCAGTACAGTTAATACAGACGGAAACACCGTCTATGCATGGACAAACTCAGCCCCTTCCATCGGATTGGATGCCTTCGGAACAGGCAATATCCCTTCATTTACGGCAATCAATGCAGGAACCACCCCGGTTGTAGCGACAATCGTAGTCACTCCGACGTTCACCAACGGTTCGGCAGGATGTGCAGGCCCACCCAGGACCTTCACCATTACCGTGAACCCCCTGCCTGTTACGACTATCACCGGCAATGCCAGCCTCTGTGTCAATTCAGGTTACTATGATTACACCACCGAAGCCGGCATGACCAACTATGAGTGGACCGTTTCTTCGGGCGGTACTATTACCTGGGGTGCAGGAAGTAACCATATCCAGGTCATATGGACCACGGCAGGAGCCCAATCGGTCACCCTGGCATATACCAACCCCAATGGCTGCGGAACCGCAGTGCCCAAAGTCCTTCCCGTTACCGTGAACCCGCTTCCCGATAATGCGGGAGCTATCAGCGGTCAGGCCTCAGTCTGCTCCGGTGAAAGCGGAGCCCCCTATTCGGTCGGCAGCATTGCCGGGGCAATCTCATACACATGGACCCTGCCATCCGGGGCGACAATCACCAGTGGTGCTGGAACCAGATCCATCATCATTCAATTCGGATCGGCTTCGGGAAACATCACTGTTGCGGGGATCAATACCTGCGGACAGGGAACCTCTTCCCCGGCCCTTGCGGTAACCGTCAACCCAATACCCCAAACACCGGTCATCACGGCCAGCGGGTCTGTGCTTGCCTCCAGCGCTCCAGGCGGCAACCAGTGGTATCATAACGGGGCTGCAATAAGCGGGGCTACCGGGCAAACCTATACCGTTCCGGCAAACAAGCCTGGCTGGTACTGGACTGAAGTTACCCTGCTGGGATGCGCTTCCGATACCTCGAACCATCTTTACATCAGGGGTGTCGGCATCGATGAAAATAATGCAGGCAGCTTCAATATCTATCCCGTGCCCAGCAACGGGCGTTTTAATGTTGCCATAAGCTGGCCAAGCCCGGCTTTGTTCAACATAGCCATCTATAATGAATTAGGATCAATGATTTACCAGAAAACCGACATCAGAGTGATTGGCACAACCACAGAACTGATCGAGCTCAGATCCACTCCACCGGGTGTCTATACCGTCGTATTTACCAGCAGCGACTGCAGAGTCATCCGAAAGATTATTATCAGTGATTAGAATTTTATAACAAAAAGCGGAATGAATGTTTTATTTTATCTTTGAATGTGATGTAAATGCTGAATCCAATGAATATGTCAAAAACTCTTATTATTATTTTATCGGGCCTTGGCTTACTGTTTACACTCACTCAAACTGGTTGTAAAAAAATCAACGAAGAACCCGTTCAGCCTGATACGCGTAAAAGGGTGCAGGTATATGCACACCGGGGGGCAAGAAGCTATGCCCCTGAAAATACGATCCCGGGTTATACGACCGGGCTTGCTATTGGCACGCATTGGGTTGATATGGACATTGTGATGTCAGGAGACGGGGAGGTGATCGTATCACATGACATAAGGCTCAATCCTGATATTGTGAGAGGGGCCGGCGGCAAATTCATAACGGAAAGAAAGCTCGTGAAATCATTATCCCTTGCAGAGATAAAGCAATTTGATGTCGGACGGCTTGATACCGCCAGTGCCTATAGTAAATTTTTTCCAGCCCAGATCGGAATGGATGGAATAACAATGCCTACCCTGAGGGAAGTAATACGGTATGTAACCGCAAAAACAAACAATAGGGTGGGTTTCCAGATCGAATTTAAAACTGATCCTGAACATCCTGACTGGACTTACACACCGGCCGAGTTTGCCGCTGCCCTGTACAACATACTGAAAGAGGAGAATATCGTCACCAATTGTGAGATCCAGTCGTTCGACTGGAGGTGCCTTTATGAACTTCAGAACCTCGACCACAATGTAAAAACCGCTTATCTGACCGAATGGGATAATGAACCGGGCACACCTAACAGTTTCTTTGATCCCGACCCGGCCAGGGCAGGATTATGGACAGGTGGAGTCCTGGTTAAAGATCATAAAAATTCAATCCCCCAGATGGTCAAAGATATGGGAGGGACATGCTGGGAACCTGAAGATGTTGAACTGACCAGGGCTACCCTGGATGAAGCACACGGGCTCGGACTCAAGGTTGTGGTCTGGACCTGGCCTGAACACAGCCATACCGTATTTGATGCTAACCTGGTGTCAAACCTTATCAGCTGGGGTGTGGATGGGATTATCACAGACGACCCGGGAATGCTGATTTCCATGCTCGCGGCCCGTAACTATTCTTTGCCGGCGAGGTATTGATCAGTTAAAATTGCGTTTGTCAACCGCAACGATTTAACGGGAGAAACCCGGGCAAACTTATCATTTTCTCAGTGTGCCTTTCTTTGAAGGCCAATGTAGTTCTTTCTATGATATACAATTCAGCTCATTACCTACAGTTAATGCTAAAAATTATTGGTTTCAGTTTGTTTAAATTATTAGCTTTACACACAGGAAATAACCAGGATTCAAAACTCTCAATCTTGACTCCTGTATTTGGTTGTCAGCACCGGAACAAAAACAATTTGTTTATGGTCAATTATCGCTTCAAAAAAACGGATAGCCTTAAACTGAAAACCCTGTTTTTTATCCTGTCTTTTTCTTTATTCGCCTGTCAGCTTTCAGGCCAGAGCAATGATTCTTTAAACCAGGCAATTCCACACCCCGGGGCCAGCATCATTTCACTAAACACATCCGACGATATTGCGAATTCAGTCGTGATAGCCCCTGACGGTAATATGTTCGTTTCGGGATACACCAATTCGAGGTTCACCTTGTTCAAGATCACAGCAGGAGGCCGTCTCGTTACTTCATTTGGCTCAAAAGGAATAGTGAAGACCTCACTAAAGAGCGGTGAAGATCTGCTGTCGTCGATCCTTCTGTTTTCCAACAATAAAATCCTGGTGTCGGGAAGCGCATATAACGGCCAGCACAATGACTTCGCCATGTTAAAGTTCCTGCCACAGGGGATTATTGATACCACGTTCGGGACAAACGGGATGTTCCTTATGCATGCCAGGGGCGGCAGCGACATTGCCAGTTCAATGGCTCTTCAGCCCGACGGAAAAATAATCGTCGTCGGAAGTTCCAGCGACGGGAATTATGATGCATTCGCCCTTGCAAGGTTCAAGCCGGAGGGAGTTCCTGACCCTTCTTTCGGGAAAAACGGTATGGTTGTTACCGATGTCAGGTACGGGGATGACAGGATCAATGACGTTGCAATACAGCCCGACGGGAAGATCGTGGTAGCGGGAAGTTCCAACACCAAACTCGGAGCTGCCCGGTATCTCGCCAATGGAGAACTTGACCGTTCGTTTGGCAACAACGGAATAACACTTACATCGGTTAACGACTGCGAAGATATTGCCTCAGCCATTGTGTTGCAGGGCGATGGTAAAATCGTTGTGGCCGGAAGCTCATTTAACGGGGAAAGTTTTGATTTTGCCCTGGTCAGGTATACTACCCAGGGCAAGCCCGACGCATCCTTCGGCAAGGGGGGAATAGTTGTCACAAGCCTTGGCAATGGTGACGATAAAGTTTCCGACCTGCTTATTCAGCCCGATGGTAAACTTGTGGCAGGAGGAAGCAGTTTCAACGGACAGTCCGATGATTTTGCCCTGGCCAGGTACAATCATGACGGAACCCTTGATAAAAGTTTTGGAAATAAAGGAATAGTCATCACTTCAGTCCAGAAAGGAGACGAGCATATCTATAGTCTTGCGCTGCAGGGCGACGGTAAAATTGTGGCCGCAGGGAATACCAATAACGGATATAACAATGATTTCATCATCCTGAGATTTATGCCCGACGGCAGCCTGGATCCTGATTTCGGAAAGTAAACAGGATGTTAAAAAAGATATTCAACCGGCGCACGCTTACCGATCTGATCATTTATCTTGGCATTCCCCTGGTAATTTGGAACAGCTGCAGGGGAATCCTGGGCGATTATCCTGCAATGCTTGCTTCCACGGTTCCGGGCATCGTTTATACCTTTTATACCTTCTTCAAAGAAAAGCAGTATAGCCTCACAGGCCTGTTTTTTATAACGACCATGCTCATTGGCAGCATCATGGATGTATATTCCAAAACGGCCATTCAGATGCTCTGGAACGATGTTTATATCAATGTGGCCCTGGTGATCTTCTGGTGTTTTACCATACTCATCCGCAGACCTATGGCAATGTATTTTTTTATTGATTATGCTTACCTGCACGGAATTCCAAAGGAGCGCTCAAAACCTCTGTATTCAGGGATGCCTTTTTTCAGATATTTCATGCTGCTTACAGGCTACCTGGCACTTCAGGACCTCTCGGATATATTCCTGAGAATTGGGCTTATACATATTTACGGTGTAAACGGATTTAATACGATCAAAATGATATCCCAGGTCTGGGGCACAGCGACGACAGCCCTTTTTGTTTATTTCATTATTTTGATCATCAAAAGGATACAGCATCATTCCGATAATCAGCAAAACCAAAAACAATAGAACCCGCTTTAAATTAATCGAAAAAACGTAACAAAATGGAAAAGAAAAATTATGCTAATCCCCCCTTGCCGCCGGCAACACCTAACACACCTTCAACTCCCGGTTCGCCTGTGAACCCCGAAACGGCTAAGACTGCAGGCACGCCCGTCACCCCTGACCTGGCAGCCACACCCGGTGGTTCTTCAGCAATGCCTGCCGCTTCACCTGCCCCGGGAGATGGCAGCAAGCCAGCAGGAAAAATGCCCCCGATGCCCGGTTTCCCTAATCTTAAGGTATCGACGAATATGCAGAATACGACCAAAATGCCCAACGTCACCATGGAGCAGTTTAAAATGAGCAAGTTCTTCGAGGAACAGATGGAACATCACAAGCAGCATCACCTGCTGCCTAACGGAGACTGCAAGCCTCACATCAAGGAAGCGGGTTGGAAATATTTCAAGAAATTCAGGGGATAATACCCCAATATTTTAATTGGCTGGGGGCTTTTCATAAAGCCCGCCTTCTCTGTTTTTAATTAATCAGTATTTTTCGTCATGGATAAGACAGAAAAAGCAAAATCATCGCCTTCGGGAGGGAATCCTGAGGAAATGAACCGGATGTTGAAGATCACCCGTCCGCGCTACTGGATCTCACTTTCCGCCCTCGGGCTTCTTACCCTGATCGCCATTTTCTGGGGATTTTTCGGAAGTATCCCGCAGAGGATAGACGGGCTTGGCGAGATCATCAGCGGCAAAGGGCTTCATGGAATCATAGCGCTTTATCCCGGAGGAGTGGAGGAAGTTAATTTTGAACTGGGAGAAAAGGTAGAGTCAGGAGATATCCTGCTTCATCTTTTACAACCGCAGCTCCGGCACCAGCTGGTTGAATTCAATGCCCAGCTTGATGTGCTCAGGCTGCAGGATTCACTCCTCTCGAACAGGGATGCCATGGATTATCCTAACAAGATGAGGTTTTACGACCTGGAGGAAGTGAGGCTGAAAAAGGAACTGGCCCAGCTGGAGGATCAGATAAGCTTCCTGCAGCTGAAGATGAACCAGCAACAGGATCTCTGGGATAAAGGCCTTGCCACAAGAGAGAATTATGTGGATGCGAAAAACCAGCTTTCCGATACCCGAAACAAGCGCACACAAACGGAACAGTCTGTTAAAACCAACCAGCTCGACCAGCAGTCCTGGGAATATGACAGGCAATACAAGCAGGAAGATTACAGGGGTCAGATACAGATCATGAAGAAAAAAATGCAGGACCTGCAGGACGATTATGACCAGCAGACGATCATCCGCAGCCCTGTAAAAGGGATAATAGTGGATAAATCGGTAAGCAGCGGCGACTTTGTGAATGCAGGCACCCGGATGATGGTCGTTGAGGACCTGGGAAATGAAAAGAACCATCTGCTTGACCTGTTCATTCCATTTAATTCCAATGCCGTTGTCGAACCCGGGATGGAAGTCATGATCGAGCCTTTCACCGTGAATCACAATCTATACGGCTGGCTTATGGGAGTCGTTGTTGAGGTCAACCATTTCGTTTCAAATACCAATTCAATAATTGACGAATTGAACAATCCCGACCTGGTGGCATTGATACAGCAGCAGGGGCCTACGTATCGGGTCAAGATATACCTTCTCCCCGACGCACAAACCAAAAGCGGGTTCATGTGGTCAAACAAAAAGGGACCTCCCTACACTATCAATACCGGTACTCTTTGCCGTGCTTCGGTACTTGTGAAGCAAAAACCACCGATCGACTATATTATTCCGGTGCTTAAATCCTATTTTGAATAGTTTCCAGAATACCCAATCGAAACTTTGTCATGAGCAGCGATCATGTGAAAAAAAAGGTACCGGTCATACTTCAGATCGGGGAAAACGAATCGGGCCCGGTAGCCCTGAACATGGTTTTCTCCTACTTCCGTTGCTGGCCGGCAAAAGATACGCTTAATCAGGAATGCGGTGTTTCCGACAATTCCAAAATTCCTGTTGAACGGCTTATGAAAGTCGCCAGGGCCCATCACTTCATTTCGGATGTGCGGCAACCGGGCATTGACGGATTAAAATCGTTGCGGCTGCCTGCAATTATCGGCATAAGGGGAGGGTATTTCAGCGTTCTTACAGGATATACGGGGGATTTTTTCCTTGTCAACAGCACCAGGGAAGGGCAGCAGAAGATCACTGCTTCTGACCTTGAAAGCGTTTTCGACGGCAATGTGCTTACCCTTGAACCGGGGCCCGACTTCAAACCCGACAAGAAACAGTTCGGGTTTGCCGATAAAATATGGAGCCGGATAAAACCAAGCCGCTATGACCTGCTCTTCGTATTGATCTGCGGGGCAATTCTTGTGATCCCTGCAGTGATCATGGCCGGTTTGAACAAGTTGTTTTTCGACGATATTATTAATCTTAACCAGCCGAGATATTTCAGGCCCATGTTGCTGCTTATTGCCGGATTATTCTTCTTTAACGGCATCCTCACTTTCCTGCAGCAAAAGGTGCTGGTCAAAATCGAACTTCGCCTTGCGATCGTTGAATCTTCAAAACTTTTACTCCATATCCTGAAGCTGCCCATCCGTTTCTTCATGACAAGGCAGCCTGGCGAGATATTTAAAAGGGTGCAGCTAAACGATGACCTGGCTGCACTTTTATCCACAGAACTGACTTCTACCATTTCGAATATGATCACTGTTATCCTTTACGCGGTGGTCATGATACAATACAACTTTCTTCTGACCGTCATCGGGGTGACCGTCATTCTTGTGAATCTTTTCGTTTTAAGGATAATTTCCGAAAAGAGATCTACTCTCAACCAGCTTCTTTTTGAAAGGAACCAGCGGACATTTAGTACTGCAGGGGTGGGACTGGAGCAGATCGAAACGATCAAAGCCACAGGTTCCGAGAATGACTTTTACGGACTATGGTCGGGAAGCCTTTCCAATGCCGTGGTTTACGATCAGAGGCTTAATGTGACCTCCAACCTGCTGGATGCTCTTCCCGATTTTCTTTCTAATCTCAACAATATTATCCTGCTGACCCTTGGGGGATTGCTTGTGATATATGGCGATATGACCATTGGTATTTTCATCGCATTCCAGAGCCTGATGTCGAATTTCACAGGGCCTGTAAAATCGGTTGTATCAATGGGAAGTGATCTTCAGGTTGCAAAAAGCAACCTGAACACCATTCAGGACGCCTTATCTACAGGGGAGGACGTTTATTTCAACACTACGGTCAGTGATGACCCCGCATCACTCAGCCCCGGGTCTTCCAAACTTCACGGTTTTCTGGATTTCACAAATGTGACCTTCGGGTACGACCGTTTTGCCGAACCCCTGATATCAGGGTTCTCCCTTCATGTTGAACCGGGAAAGAGGATTGCCCTGGTTGGCGGATCCGGTTCCGGCAAGTCAACCCTGGCCAAGCTTGTCGCAGGGCTTTACCATCCCTGGGAAGGGGATATACTGTTCGACGGCAGGAAAAGGACTGCTTATCCCCAGGACGTCATCAGGAATTCCATCTCCCTGGTCGACCAGGAAATTTTCATTTTCAAGGGTACTGTAAATGAGAATATCACCATGTGGAATAATACCATTCCCACCCCCGATATTATCCAGTCGACAAGGGATGCATGCATTCACGACATTATCTCATCCAGGCCGGGAGGATATAGCGGGATCCTGATCAATGCAGGGAATAACCTGAGCGGAGGCCAGAGGCAACGTATCGAGATAGCGAGGGCTCTCGTGGTGAATCCGACCATCCTGGTTATGGACGAGGCAACAAGCGCCCTGGACGCCAATACAGAGAAGATCATCGACAACAACATCCGCCGGCGCGGATGCACGACCCTGATCATCGCACACCGGCTCAGCACCATCCGCGACTGTGACGAGATCATAGTCCTGGACCGGGGGAAAGTGGTTCAGCGTGGCACTCACGATGATATGATCAAAGATCAGCAAGGGCTTTATTTCAAACTCGTAAATCTCAACTGATATGGACCCACAGGATATTACCTCATATTATACCCAGACCGTCCAGCTTTCCGGCAACAAGGTTCTTGCCCTTTTGAGTGAGAAAATGCAGGCCTGGTATCTTGAAGAAGGGGATGCTGATATTTTTTATGTCGAAAACCTGCCTTCGGGTCCCGGCCGCAGGCTTTTCCTTTTCAGGATTTCGTCACCCTTCCTCATCCCTGCGTTCAGCAGCAATGATGCATTCTCAATAGTGATCAGCGCGCTTCTTCCATGCAAAGTCGGCATCTTGGGAGAGGAATCCCTGTCAGGGCTTTTTGCCGGCAAACCCGATTATTCCACTTATCTGACCGAACTCTGGTTCCTCAGGTTGAGCAGTGCATTGAACCGTTTCGGCACAATGCCCCTGCTTAACGG
>Ga0194039_1000600_pt1 | contig 21180 bp, 10 predicted proteins | sample JunL228m_MetaG_FD_148679 | JGI IMG/M metagenome (GOLD analysis project Ga0194039, IMG submission 148679) | Anoxic zone freshwater microbial communities from boreal shield lake in IISD Experimental Lakes Area, Ontario, Canada - Jun2016-L227-8m | ecosystem: Environmental > Aquatic > Freshwater >... | reverse complement strand
CCGTAGGCCGCACGGCCAGAATTATCTTATCCAGCAATGTCGGAGGCGGGTCGGACAAGCCGATGGCCAACAACTCCTCCTTGCGCAAGGCGACTTCGCGCTTATGGGCTTCCACATCCCCGCGCCCTTCCCAGACAACGCCCCCCGAGTCGATGAAAATCTGGCGTTGGCGCACCTCGGCCTCCGTGAGACCTTCGGCCAGCAACGCCGTGCGGAGCAGCCGGCCTATGCCCACTCCCGCAGCCCCTGAGCCGACTAATAAGAACCGCTGTTCGCGCAAAGGCTGCCCGGTGAGGCGCAGCCCGGACAGAACGCCCGCCAGCGTCACCGCCGAGGTTCCCTGAATGTCATCGTTAAAACTGGGCAGCCGGCCCGCGTAACGTCCGAGAAGCCGGAAAGCGTTGGCCTTCTTGAAATCTTCCCATTGCAACAACGCGCGCGGAAAAACATTCTTGACCGCTTGCACGAATTCCTCGATAAACGCATCATATTCCGGCCCGCGCAACCGCCGCCCGCGATGGCCAAGATAGAACGGATCCTCGAGCAACGCGCCATTGTCCGTGCCGACATCCAGGCTGATCGGCAGGGTGAGCGCCGGAGGGATGCCGGCGCCCGCCGAATACAACACCAGTTTCCCGACCGGAATCGCCATGCCGCCAGCGCCTTGATCCCCCAGCCCGAGGATGCGTTCATTGTCCGTCACCACAATCAGCCGGACATCCCGCTGACGGAAGTTGTGCAGCCGCTCGGCGATTTGGCCGCGGTCGCTCGGACAAATGAACAACCCGCGCGGGCGGCGGTAGATGTGACTGTAATGCTGGCAGGCCAGGCCGACGGTTGGGGTGTAAATAATCGGCGTGAGGCGCTCGAGGTTCTCGACCAGCAGCCGATAAAACAGAACTTCATTCCTGTCCAGCAGCGCAATGAGGCCGATGTACTGTTCGAGGGGGTCGCTCTTGGAGAAGATGTGCTCCAACTCCATCGCCACCTGCTGTTGGATGGTGAGCACTGCCGGTGGCAGCAGCCCTTCCACCCCCAACTGCCGGCGCTCGGCCTGCGTGAAAGCTACATCCTTGTTTTGTGAAGGGTCGCGGAGAATCTGTTCGCCGCGCGACCAGCGGACACTGAACGTTGATTTCGGGTTCATGGCACAAGCACTTTGTACCTTGAATTAATGCCGCCTTTTTACGCCCTTGCGCTACTCGTCAATTGCCAATCCTTTGCCCTTTTTTGCCACCCCCAACCAGGCTCAATCAGAGTGTGCGGAGCAAGCCGAGGCCGTCCAATCCCTGCGGCGGCCTGCCACAATGGAGTCTGCTAATTGCCCATTCGGGTGTCCGGGTTGCACCAAAGCAAGCCGGGATAGTTTTTCCCCTCCTGGGTGAACTTGGCGAGGGCGATGAACACCACATGCGTGTCGAAGGCCAGGATGCAAGCGCCTTTCACATGCCGATCCCCAATGCCCTCATCGCCTTGTGGGTACTGGCTGGCATCCAGACCCGAGTTGTACGCGAAAAAACTGCCGTAGTTGTTTACTTTCGGTTCCCACTGACAGTAGGCATCCGGCTTGAATTGACTGAGCTTGTGCTGCTTGGCGCGATTGAAATCGGCAAATCCACCAACGGCACCGTTCATGATGTAACTGGACACACGTTGGATGCGGCGTTTGAAATTATCAGCGCTCTTCTTATCGAGCGGACAATAAAAAACATCGCGGTTCTTGATGTAAGGAAAGTACAGGCCCTGCTGGACGTATGGCATGTCCGCAGGATTATCGTCAAGGACACCTGTCGCCGCATTCAGCTTATAAGGATCGGGTGCGGCCCCATTCTTAGGCATGTAAATCCAACTCGGTCCGTAGCTATTGTGCCACTGCATCCACGGCATGTAATCATTGTTATCATGGGTGTACATCGCCATCGCCATGCCCAATTGGCGCAGGTTGCTCGAACAAACAATGCGGCTGGCCTTTTCCTTGGCCTTGGCCAACGCCGGCAACAGCAGCGCCGCCAGGATGGCGATGATGGCGATCACGACCAGCAGTTCGATTAACGTGAAGCCTGTCCGAGGCCGCAATGCCACAGAGCCAGGAACTAATTTGATTCGTTTCATAGCAATCCGACCTTTCTAACCGGTTCCTTTCACCACCGCAAGAAACTGAAAGTTACTGTAGTTCTGCCATTGTCTCTGTCAAGTGTCCGGGTCGATCCAGCAATTCTCACTCATGATAGTCCCCGCCAGCAAAGAGAAATTGACAACCATCCCTCCCACCGGCACAAAAGAGCCATGCACACAAGTCTGAATCGCAGTGCCCATCTGATCGAGCACCTGAAAACCATCGACAGCCCAACGCTCTCCAACGCCATCGAGACGCTCGATCTTCAGCGGCGGGACGCCGGGTTCACCCCGCTCCAGGTCCGCTGCTTATTTCCCGAACTCGGACGGCTCTGCGGCTATGCGGTCACCGCCCAGGTCGAAACGGTCACCGGGATGCACCCGACCGAGGAGCCGCCTTTCCTGGACCTGTTCAAGGCGGTCGAAAACTCGCCCCAGCCGGCGGTGGTCGCCTTTCAGGAAATCGGCGGCCATGCCGATTATGCGGCTCATTGCGGCGAAATCATGGCTACGGCCTTCACCCGGCTGGGCGCGGTCGGGTTGGTGACGGACGCCGGCGTGCGGGACGTGCCGGAAGTCCGGGCGCTGCGATTTCACTATTTTGCGCGCGGCACCGTCGTCAGTCATGCCAGCTTCCGAATCGTGCGGGTTGGCGTCCCGATCCAGGTTCTCGGGGTCGAGATCAAGCCCGGCGACCTGTTGCACGGCGATGAAAATGGCTTGCTGCGCATTCCCGCCGCTGCCCTCCCGGGCATCGAGGAAGCGGTGGAGCGGGTCCGGGCGCGCGAGCGCCGCTTGATGGATTTCATGCGGAGCCCGGAATTCTCCGTCGAGAAACTCAAGGGGCGATTCATCGAATAGGTGGTGTAATGTTCAAGATTGTCCACTGGACAATTTCGATAGCATGAAGCGATGGCTGATGCTACTGTTTCCCCTGTCTAATCGAGAATGTCTGTTATTCAGCATGAAATCTGCCAGCGCGCGGGTGGACCTGGGCGCTCAATAGGAATGTTCTCCGGATCGCGGCGAACATGGGGAAAATCCATTGCATGTTTACGGCCAGGATGAATTCAGCCAAACCCATCCTCGCAAGAAGTCTGCTCGCCATTTTCAAGACACGGGAATAAACAAATAAGATCAATCAATCCATAAACTGAAACGAAACGAAAGGTTAAATAACAAATGAAATACGCCATCCTCCTATCCGCTGCCGTGGCAGCAGCGATCGTGTTGCCTGGGTCAGCACAGACCCTGCCGGGCGCACCTGAAAACAACGGTCTGACACCCAAGACAGCGACGGGTTTCGTCAACGGCACAAATAGTTACAGCATCAACAACTTCGGTACCGAATCCTTGTCGATTGACATTGCCAACAACGGCAACATGATCGTCGGGTGGGAAGACGACGGCGACGGCCTGCAGGACATCGAGAGCGTGTGGACCTTGTTGGATTCGAACGGGAATTTAATCACCTCGCCGACGGTGGTCTCAAACCGGAGCACGTTGGGAGCCCTCGGGACGTTGGAAGTGACCACGAATATTTTCTTGTCTTACTACCGCTCCGATAACACATCGATACCCGGTTACACGGGGTGGGGTCCGAAGGTGAAGGCCAACCGGTTTGGTAATGGATTCGGTATGGGAGCACTGCCATGGGAAATCGGGCTGGAAGTGCCCGAGTTGTATGTCATCAACGAGGATTCGGGTGGACCGCCTCCCGCTTCGGATGATTTTGTCTGCGTGCAGTTGCTGAATAATGACGGAACGCCGTTGCGCCCCGGGATCATCAACGGAATTACCAATCTGGGGATCGTGACCTTCGCGGATGAGGATGTGCAGCCGGCGGGTGCCATTCGGATAGGCGGTTGGGATTATTTGTCCAGCGGGAACATTCTGATCGTGGGCGACAGCCGGCAGGCCGCTGACCGGGCGCTGACCGGTCAGACAAACGGCAACGTCCCGGTTTATCGCATCGTCACCCCGGGGGGCATCCAGGTCAAAGGGTATTCGGCAATCAGTTCAACGCCCGACGCGGGCGGTATTAGCCGGAACGGATCGGCCGTCACGGCTAACGGGTTTGCCGTCCGCTGGCAGGGCCTCAACGGGCAGGCATACGTGCGGTTGTTCGATAACAGTGGCACTCCCACAAGCGTCAATTTGTCATTGACCAATTTGACCGGGCACGCCCAAGCGGGCGGCGGTGGAGACGGCTCCAACCACGGGATGAGCAGCAATGGCAAGGACGCCTATGTCATATCGAGCGACTACAACATTGACGGCACCAATGGTATCTGGGTGACGGTGCTCAACGCCAATGGGACGGTGCGCTGGTCAAGGGACGTGGCGAGTGACATGGTCCTCAGCCTCGTGCAGGCTTCAAGTGCTGCCATCGATGAATCAGGCCAAGTCGTCGTCGTGTTCAGCTCGAGCACCGATGCCGGTTACGCAAGAGGCGTCATGGGCCGACGCTTCAATGCAGCGGGCAACCCGGTCGGTGGCACATTCTACATCAGTGAGATCGAAGTCCCCGATCCAAATCTTTACGCCTCCACCGACCCGAAAGTCGCCTGGCGAAACGGCAAGATTGCCGTCACGTGGATTAGCGGCAACTACCCGGACCCGAGTCTGACGGGCGCAAAAGTGATCGGTTATCGGCTTTTTGTGGCTTCGCCGCTTCCCGGCGCGCCGGAAAACAACGGGTTGCCGCCCAAGACAGCCACCTTCTACATCAATGGCACCAATGGCGTCAACAACCTGAGCACGGAGGCCCCGGGCGTAGGCATTGCCAACAATGGCAACGTCCTGGTCGCGTGGGAAGATGACGGCTCTGATATGGACGACATCGAGGCGGTCTGGACGATGTTTGACTCCAACGGCAACTGGCTCACCCCCAACACCAAGATCGACTCGCTCTATCTCGGTCTCAGCGTGACAAACAAGTATTTGTCCTTCTTCCGCCCGAACGGCAGCCCGACGCCGGGATATGTTTCCTGGGGGCCGAAGGTTCACGCCAATTTGTTTGGCAGCGGCATCGGCATGGCCGCCAGTGCCATGGACGGCTTGGGCGCTGAGATTGCCTCCTACGCCGGCTATGTCGGCAACGGAGACTTCCCGGCCGTTCAGATGCTGGACAACAACGCTGGTCCGCTAGGCAACGTGCCGGAAGTGAGTGCTGACTACTCGGCTCGGCCGGGCAGCATTCGGATCGGTGACTGGGAGTACTTGGCGAACGGCAACATCGTCATCGCCGGGGACAGCCGCCAGAGTGATGACCTTGTAAACGTGTATGGTGGCGCGGCGCCGTTCCAGCATTCCATCTATAGCGTCCTGACCCCGGCGGGTATCGAGGTAAGGACAAATAGTCTGGTCAGCGACTCGGCAAACCAAACCGGCAACCAAAACATCTGGCACGGCATCGGTGCGACCAAGAATGGTTTTGCAATCCGCTTCCAAACCAGCGACGGCAGGGTACGCGTGCGGTTGTTCGATAACAGCGGAAACCCGCTCACGACTAACCTCGTGTTTACAACGATCACAGGCGACCCGCGCGCGGGCGGTGGTGGTCGTGGTGACGGGGCCGGCTTCCATGGCAACGGCAAAGATGCTTATGTGCATGCAGCCGATTATACCTATGCCGGGGCCACCGGCTGGTTTGTGACCGTTCTTAACACCAACGGCACGGTGCGTTGGTGCCGAGATGTGTCCGACGACCTCACCCTTACGCCCGGCAGCGTTCAGCGCGGTGACGCGGCGATTAACGAAGCCGGCGAGGTGCTGGCAGTGTACGCGGCCAAGCCCCAAGGAATGTTAGTTACCGTCGTAATGGGGCGTCGGTTTGACGCTGCCGGCAACCCCTTGGGCGGCACCTTCTACATCAGCGAGAAGGAATTACCCGATCCCTTGAACCTTAATCTGCAAGCCTCGGATACTCCGCGGGCCGCTTGGCGCAATGGTGGTGTGGCGGTTGTCTGGGTCAGCCGGAACGACCCGAATGGCGTTTTCGGGGTCAAAGAGATGACACAGAGGTACTTCCTGACGGGCACCCCCCCGGCCCCGACCCTCTCGGTCTCGCACACTGGCAACAGCGTGACGATCTCCTGGCCGGTAGGTGTGACGGGATTCATTCTCGAGTCCAAAGGCACGCTGGCGCCTGTGGCCTGGAATCCGGTCAGTGGCGTCGTTAACAACTCGCTGACCCTGGTCAACCCATCAGGCACGCAATTCTATCGCCTGAAACAGTAACAACGCAGGCATGGGTCCGACCTCCTGAGGGAGGGCGGATTGAATCAACCCTCGGCTCGCGTCTGCTTCAAATGCAGCGCGGGCCGAGTGCATTTTAGCGATGTGAAACTGACTCAGCGGTCTGGTTGCGGTGCGGATTTGCCCTTATCGAACGACTGGTGGTGATCGCCATCATCGCCATTCTGGCCGTTCTGCTGCACCGCAGCACCCCGAACATTCAAAATCGTCCAATGGACAATTTCGATAGACTGAGATGACGGGTACTGCGAAAGTAGCAGCCAGCTAATCCAGCGCGCCTGGCGCTCACCATGAAAATGAGAGCTGGAATTGCGCGGGCCGAATCGAGCGGTAAAGAGCATCAGTCCCGGGTTGCCACCCAACGGTTAGCGGTGGCGAGAAAAGCATTATGAACAGAAATGACGCAAACTCAGGCCAAACTGGCCCCAGGTCCGGACTCTCCTCCGGAGCATTCACCCTCATCGAACTGCTAGTGGTCATTGCCATCATCGCCATTCTGGCGGCGTTGTTGCTGCCGGCTTTGGGCCGGGCCAAACAAAAGGCGCATGGCATCATGTGCATGAACAACGGCAAGCAAATGATGCTCGCAATGCATCTGTACACCAGTGATTATCGCGATTGGTTCCCGCCGAACGAAGACAATGGCGGAGTTGCTTACGGCTGGGTGCGCGGCGATATGAGTTGGCAGTCTGGTTCCCCCGATCTGACCAACATTCTGAACCTGATCGATCCCGCCAAGGCTCTACTTGCCCCTTACACCGCCAAGAACTACCAGATTTACCGGTGCCCGGCCGACAGTATTCCATCCCCGTTCCTGGGCAAGAAAGTGCAACGGGTGCGCAGCTTTTCCATGAGCCAGTCGGTGGGCTCCAAGGTCGGAAGGATGAGCCCCGTCGATGGACCGTGGCTGGACGGCACCCATAGCCACCTGGCCAACCAGAAATACTTCTGCTACGGCAAAACTACCTCCATGATCCGGCCGTCGCCTTCTGCAATCTGGGTCTTGATCGACGAGGATTATCGCAGCATTAATGACGCGGCGTTTGCGATCACCATGGTCTCAAGTACTTTTCTCGACGCGCCGGCCAGCTATCACGGCGGCGCGTGTGGCTTGGCTTTCGCCGACGGCCATTCGGAAATCAAGAAATGGAAAGATGGCCGCACGATCGTGCATGGAGATTCTTTTGGCGCGGTCACCTATAGTCCGCTCAATCAGGACGTAACCTGGCTTCAGGAGCGCAGTTCCGCGTCGGTTAAATAATCTGCCGGATGCTGGCACCGAAGGGACACCTTCCGCACGGTCCATCCGCTCTACACCCTGATCGCGCCAGGGGACCAACGGGACATGCTGGTATCGCTGGTGAAAATGCTCGAGCAAGGCGGCTGGCTTCCGCGCTGGCCCTCGGGGCACGGCTACTCCAACTCGATGCTCGGCACCCCGGCCGACATTGTGATCGCCGACTCCTGCCTCAAGGGCATACGGGATTTTGATGTCGAGAAGGCCTATCAGGCGATGCGCCAAACCGCGCTCGCCCCCACTCCCCCGGGTGCGGCCTTTTCCGGCCGCGAGGGCGTGGCCGAGTATTTGCGATACGGCTACTGTCCCGCGGGACTTGTTCGGAATAGCGTCACGCGGACCCTGGAATACGGTTGGGCGGACCATGCGATCTCCCTGCTCGCGGAATCGCTCGGCCACCAGGAAGACGCCGCGTTGTTCCAGAAGCATTCACAGTTCTACCGGAACGTCTGGAATCCGGGCACGCAATACTTCCAACCGCGCGACGCGCAGGGGAAGTTTGTTGAACCGTTCAAGCCGCTCCTGCTGACCTACCTCGATCGCAAGGGCAAATTCACCCGTGACTATGTCGAGGGCAGCGCATTGCAGTGGCGCTGGGGGGCGCCGTATGATGCCCAGGGGCTGGTCTCGCTATTCAAAAGCCGCGAGTATTTTGCCGGGGAACTCGACAACTTTTTTAAGAAATCGACCGCATCGATTGGCGAGTGGAATCCCGGCCCGTATTACTGGCACGGTAATCAACCTGATATTCACGCCGCCTACCTGTTCAACGACGCCGGACGGCCAGACCTCACCCAAAAATGGGTCCGCTGGATACTGGAAACCAAATACAGCAACACCTACGACGGCCTGGACGGCAATGACGATGCCGGCACCCTCTCCGCCTGGTACGTCCTGAGCGCACTTGGCCTCTACCCGGAAGCCGGTTCCGACCGATACCAGCTTGGCGCGCCCCTTTTCGAGCGAGCGGAACTGAGGTTGAAAGATAAGCCTCTCGTGATCGTGGCGGAGAACTACGCCCCGGACCACCTTTACGTTCGGAAGGTGTTGCTGAATGACACTCCGCTGGACCGCACATGGATCCGGCATCGCGAAATCGAACTGGGCGGGGTGCTGCGCTTTGCAATGGAAGCTTGCGATTCCAGCCCCAGCCCTGATAGACTCACCACAAGATGAAATTTGCATTTCGAAAACTATTATTCACCTCTCTCGCTCTTGCATTTCTAACCGCCAATGCCCGCGCCGGGGAGTTCTTCATAAAAGACGGCGATCGCGTCGTGTTTCTCGGCGACAGCATCACCGAGCAGCGACTCTACACGACCTACCTCGAGGCCTACGCGCTCACCCGGCACCCGGAATGGAAACTCTGGTTCCGCAATGTCGGCTGGGGCGGGGACACTTCCTGGCTGCGCCAACGCGCGCATCCGGATGAAAAGCAGCTCTTTGCCGCCGATGATGCCAGCCAGCAGAAGATGGTGGAGGATTCCGTCGGCCGCGGCCTGAAGCGGGATGTTCTGCCACTAAAACCGACGGTGGTCACCATCAAGTTCGGCATGAACGATCACTCTTATCAGAAGTTCCGCGAGGACATCTTCAAAGCTTACGTTCGCAGCCAGACGGAATTGGCCAAAGAACTGGAAGCCAACGGAGCGCGCGTGGCCTTTTTAACGTCGCAGCCCATCGAGGACAAACGACCCGATCCCGATAAGGACGTGAAGAACCAATCGCTGCGCCAGTTTTCCGATGGCCTCAAAGAGGTGGCAGCCAAACAGGGCGCCACATTTGTAGATCAGTTTGACCCATACATGGCCATCATGATGCACGAGCGGGCGGCTGATCCGGCGGCATTCATCGGTGGTGGGGACGCCGTACACCCCGGCCCTGCCGGCCACACGATTATGGCGTGGGCAATCTTGAAAGCGCTCGGCGCGCCCGCCCTGGTCTCGCGGGCGGAAATTGACGGTGCGGCGGGAAAGGTTGTGACTGCTGAAGGCTGCCGGGTTGACAACCTCAAGGTGGACAAGGGAACCGTCAGTTTTGACCGATTGGACGACGCGTTGCCGATGCCGGTGGATCCCAAAGCAGAGTCTGCGCTCAAGTTGGCCCCAATTCTACAGGATTTGAATCGGTATGAGTTACAAGTCACGGGTTTGCCCGAGGGCACTTATGAACTGAGCATCGATGGCGAGTCGGCGGCAAAAGCAAGCAGCGAAGACCTGGCCAAAGGCTGGAACCTGGCGACCAGCGCCGGAGCGATCACCAAGCAATCCCAGGAGGTCCTGGCTCTGGTCTTCCAGAAGAACAATCTCTTCTTCCAACGATGGCGCTCCGTTCAGCTTCACGAATTCCCAGGCTGGGCACAATCGCCCGAGGTCGAGAGCAAACGGGCCGCCGAGCTGGCGCGATTCGATAGCCAGATCGCCGATACCGAGGTCCAAATCAACACTGCCCGCAAGCCCAAGTCGCATCACTTCGAACTGCGAAAGCTGTAACAATCCAAAATCACTCGCTGAACGCCTGCAACTCGGCGCACGATGAGAATGCCTGCTGCGGATTGTCACCGCACGCAGGTTTGCCCACAACCCGGATTCCCCACACGCGAACCGGGCTTGGCAGGGGGCAGTTGAAGGACTCGCCCCCGTCCATTTCTCCGAAGTTCGTCGCGGTCGTGGCCGGATAATTGGCGATTTCAGCCACGGTCTCCCAATCGCCCTCTTTGGTGCGCTTGACCTGGATGCGTGGTTTCCCACCGGTGGCGTCAAACCAGCCGCCGTCGTGCAATGTTTTGCCATGAGCAAAAACGACGCGCTTTACGGTAACCGGTTCTTCCACTTCCACCGCGAACCAGTCTTCGGCGGCTTTCTTGCCGTCGCAAGTGCATACCGCAGTTTCAAAATCCTCGTCGGTGATCACGCCGCCGAGGTTCCCATGCCGCGAGCGGCTCTCCGCCGCATCGAGCAATACGTTGCCGCGGTAGATGTCTCGAGGTAATGGCAGCCAAACCTTGTACCGCGTTCCTGTCCCTCCGGCGTCGGCAAATGCTATGAGCCGAATCTCGATCGGTGCGCCTGTTTTGAGCGCCCCTACCGGCTTGCGCGTAACGCCGCGGATGCGGAAGACCTGCTCGCCCGGCCAGTTCTTGATCCGATCCGGCGCAGGCTCGGGCTTGAACTTGAGCCTGGCAAGTTCTGGTCCAGCCACAGCAATCGCATTGAGAGGAAGCCGTGCCGTTTCAGAGGGGAGAGAGGAGGTGCCGCTTCTGGCCGAACCTTTCCCCAACAATGCCTCGTCTGCGGCCAGAACCAGCGGCCCGTACATCAGCGCCACTTTCCCGTGGTTCAGGTGGTCGCCGGCAATCAGGCGCGGTTCCATCTTGAATCGCAGCCCAATTTGGTCACCCTTTTTCCATTCGCGCCGAATCACGGCATAGCCATCGGCATTCCGTCCGACCTCCGCTTTCCGTCCGTTGACTGTCATCTGGTTGTCGCCGGACCAGGCCGGGAGCCGGAGCTTGACTGCAAATGAACTGGTCTCCGCGGGATCGACTGTGATGCGAATCCTGTCTGCGCCCGGATAGCGCGTCTCGGTCGTGAGGGTGACCGCGGTGCGGTCGCGGAGTTTGAGGTGGCTGCTTCCGGAGTCGTAAAGGTTCACGATCACGCCTTCGGCGTCGGTGGTGAGGGCGAAAGTGGGAATCAGAGCGATGCCGCGAGGACCGCTCGAAAGACAGCAGTGGCCATCGAGATTCGAGCTGTAAGGCTTGGTCCCTTCCAACTGAACATAATATCCCCAGGCGGCCCCGTCGCACTGCTGGGCGCCCAACAATTGATTCACAATGACGTGCTCAAGTTGGTCTGCAAATCGTGCTTCCCCGGTCAGGCGGAGCAACTGGGCATTGAACTGAACCCAGGTTACCGTCACGCAGGTTTCGCCCACATTGTTAATGTTCGGCAGATCGAACTCGTCGTGAAAATGCTCCCAATAGCTCGCCGCGCCGGTAAGGTAGAGACGGTGCTCCACAATATCCTGCCAGGCATTCAAGCAAGCCCGAAGGATCTGGGGGTCGCCTGTCGTCCGGCAATACTCGATCGCCCCGTTCAGGCAGGAGAGCATTTCATAGGCTTTGCCGTTTCCGATTTTATGCACGCCCTGGCGGGCCAGCAGGGTGGAGATGATTTTGGGACCGTGAGGCTGTTCCCACGCGCTCAGGATGTATTTGCAAAAATCCAGGTAGCGCCGTTCGCCGGTAAGCCGATAGAGTAGAACCATTGGTTCGAGCACGCTGGTGGGCGCCATGCCCATCTGGGGGCCAGACTTGATGATGTCACGCTTGCCGGCATCCTCACCGAACGTGTTGCACAACAGGTCTGCCATACGACAGCAGGCGGCCAGCGGCGCGGTGTTGCCGGTGTAGCGCACATAAGTGATGAGGCCAATGAGATTATACTTGTGGGCCCAGACATCCCATGATCTCCAGCGATTCTTCTCTTCGTAGGTGCCCAGGTAACCGTCCGCAAGCTGGCACTTCACCAGTTCGGCTGCGATTTCATCGAGCTTTTGACGCAGTGCCGGGTCGCCCGTGTTGACCCACGCCAGGGTCGCGGCGTGCAACCATTTGCCCACATGCTCGCCGTCCCAGGACTGCCGGCCCGGCCGTTTACGGTAGCCCTCCAATAACCGCGTCGCATCGAGCTTCACCAGCCTGTTCGCTTCGTTGGCTTCGATCCGTTGGCCAATCCACCCGCTCAGGCGCGTTCGGTCGGGCACCTGAAAATCCTGCCGATCTACGATGGCGGGAGCGACCTTTTCGGGCAGCGGCAAAATCTCCGCCGCGCTGAGTTTGCCCAGCGCGAGGAGGGACACGACCAAAAACGTTTTCGAGGTCAGAAGATTCACAACGGGAGGAAATCAGTGATATTTGTCAGACAACCGGTTCTTAATCCCGCGAACTAAAGCGTGTAATTGCGGGCGGTTCGGCTCATTTTCGACCATCTTAATCATCAAAATACAGGCTGATCAGCCGGCGTCAAATCGGAAACCGCCCCAGGGGACACTCGTCAGGGTGGTTTCAAGAAATCGTAGCCGCCGACGGCAGTCGGCGCTAACACTCCGATAATCGAGGAAAAGTGCGCCGACTGCCGTCGGCGGCTACGATTTTGCAGGTTCTTGAATTCCCCTGACACTCGTGCAGGGCTACGGATTTTCGACTCGACGATCAGTTCCTGGATTGTATTATGGCTTCGACGATCTCGAATCATGAGCAGACCGAAAGCGCATCTTCTTTGTCCTGCGCAGCGTCACCGAACTGCTTTCCCGCAGGGAGACGTTCTTGCACCTTCGCCCGAGTTTTTCCGACCCCCCGATCTCTATGAAATCTCGGTCATTTAAAGCCTCCTCGATACTGTTGGTGATGCTGTCCCTCTCGATTGGGTGGGGCATCCGGGGGAATTACGGACACGAGTACGGTGCGATGATCGCTGGAGCGTTGGCCGGGATGGCGGCGGCACTTGTGTCTGGGCGGGAGGACTGGCGGCAACGGGTGCCGTATTTCGCCTTTTTTGGCGCACTGGGGTGGGCCTTTGGCGGCTCCATCGCGTATATGCTGCCACCCTCTTACACCGAAACCGGACACCTGCCCACCCAGGTGTATGGTTTCCTGTCGGTTTTTCTTGAAGCGTTTCTATGGGCAGGACTGGGTGGGGCGGCAACCGCTTTTGCTGCGGTCGAGGACCGCGAGAAACTCACTGCCATCTTCCGGCCGTTGATTTGGGTCTTTGGGTTTTGGACGCTGCAGTATGCGTTGCAGGACACCCCATTCAACATCCAGGAACGCCTGTTCAGAGGGGCGGGAGCCGACCATACGTGGTTCCGCCAACGCGACCCGCTCTACTGGCTGGACAGCGAATGGCTGGAAGCCGTTTATGCTCTGGTCGCTTTGTGTCTTTTTGATCTTTGGGACCGAAGGTTTAGCAAGTTTGCTCATCTCCTAGGATTCGGCGTGGTCGGAGCCGGGGCAGGTTTTGGCCTCCAGCGGTTGCTGGCGATGTCGGGTTGGCAAGATGCGGTGGTTGCCGCGCTGGTGCATCCGCAGGGCGATCTCACTTTGCTCGACGCGGCCAGCGGCGCGCCGAAATTCAGCGCGGCAGATATGCTTACCAACTGGCCGGTATTGTTCGACCAACATAGCGCTCACCTGGGCTGGCTCTTCGGCGCGATAGCGGGAGTGTCGCTCTACTTCTACCGCTATGGCGCCTGGCGCTCAGGTTCGGGCCTGCTCATCCGCATGGCGGCATGGAGCATGATTGTTTTCCTGGCTGGACCCGTCCTGCTTTCAAACCTCCCCTTGTTCCAGCACTACGGCGGTTTTCGGCTCATGCCGCCCCGCGGCGATAGCTGGGCCAATACTCTGGGCTGCATGATCGGGCTGATCCTTTACTTCCGAAAGACGGGCCAGAAGCCGATGGTGTTTGTGACTTTGCTCTCGGGAGCTTTCGGCGGCCTGGCCCTAACCACCGCCCAGTTCGTCAAAGTGCTGTGCTATTCTCCGGGCAACCCCCGGCTGACCGAAAATCCGATAGTGATTCAGGCCTGGCAACACTGGCGCAGCGCCAACTGGCACAGCATCGTGTTGGAACAATTCGCCGGCTTCCTCTACGCGCTGGCCATCGTCGTGCCCATCGGCCTGCTGGCCTCACGTCTGCCGCAACGACGCAACGAGCCTCGGGTCCGGCCCTGGACAGAAGTCTTCGCGGTCGTGTTCATCTTCAACATCCTGAGTTATTTGAACATCGTGAAGAACATCGAGGACTGGACCGCCGAACGCAAGATCTCGGTCAGCGGAGCCCAAGGGGTATTCCGCTCGGTCGCCGAATCGTTGCGGTCTCCCTTGTTCGACAGCATCAACCTTTCGGCATGGTCCTGGTTTACGTTGATGTGGATCGCTTTGACCGCCGCCACGGTGCTGGTGCTGGTGCGCCACCGCCGCCAGTCCGTGGCTTTGATTCCCTCGACGTGGCTGGGCAAAGGCCAGTTGCTATACTTGATGTTTCTTTGGCTGATGGTGATCGCCAATTTCACGAAGGCGCTGGTGGCTTTCGCGGATGGCCGGATAGCAACGGAAGGGACGACCATGTTCAATGCGCTGGTCTGCACGGTGCTCATCCTTGGCTACGCATGTCAGCCGGATGAAGCCCCTGAATTCAAGAAGGCCGATTTTGGATTGTTCACGCGCAAAGCCGCCCTCTTGGCGGCCGTCCTGCTCATCGGGACGGCGACCCTCTACACGATAGGCATCCGAAGCATTTACGGCAACCGCCCGACAGGGTGGGGCGGCAAGAACCTGCGGTTGGGACCGGACGCCGACTGGCGGGTCAAGCCGCTCCTCAAGAACAAGCCCCACGCCTAAGCTCGAAAGACACCGTTGATCGCCCAGGGACTATCATGCAGACGAGACGCCGGGTGGTGTCAAACGTGCTTATGTTTCCTGAATGAAGGCATTACCCAGCGGCCCTTGATTGGCAAGGGCGAGCCAGCCGCCAGCTCCCGAAGGTAAGGTTCATTTGCCTTCTGCCAATCCCGGTTAATTTTCCAGGCATAGAACGACAAGCCAGTTGCCACGAACCGGCCAGTGGCCAGTTTCTTAAGCCCTTCGAGCGGAGCGTAGAGGCGCGTATGCCCGTAAACCTGGGCGCACTGGAGTTCGAAAGGTGTGAAGCCCGCCGGCCGAAAGACCACATGATGCGCGTCGTAGAGATCCCAGTCCTTGGATGTAATTCGCGCTTCGACCCCCAGTCGTTGGTAAAGTTCCGAGCCTGGCAGGGGTGTCAGAATGAGCAACTGAGCGCTGGTCAGTTTCATTCGGCGCGCGAACTCAACGGTGGCCTCGACGGTGCTCCAATCGTCCTCTTCAAAACCAAATACGAACATGCCATGTATATGGATACCGGCTTGCTGGACGACGCGAATCGCATCCTTGATGTCCTCCAGGGATTGGCTCTTCTTCATCTCCGCCAGGCTCTTGGGATTCACAGATTCGAAGCCGATAAAAACCGTGTGGCAGCCGGCTCGTTTCATCAGCCGAACCAGCTCTGGATCGCGAGCCACGTCCGTTCGCACCTGCGTGGACCATTGGAAACGAAACTTCTCCTGAATCATCGCCTCGACCAACTCCCGCGCGCGTCGCTTGTTGGCGGTGAAATTGTCATCGCAGAAAAAGACAAAGTGGCCCGGGCGATCGTAGCGCCGAACTTCTTCCAGGACAGACTTGACGGAACGAAACCGAAACTTCTTTCCAAACATTCCCGTCACCGAACAGAAAGAGCAGTCAAACGGGCAGCCACGCGAGGTCTGCACCATTACGGTCGTCCTCCCGCCGAGCCGGCATTCCGCCGTGCCATCCGCCAGGGAGAAATCCGGCACCGGGAGCGCGTCCAGGTCGGTAATCCACGGCGCCACGGGGTTATGGCGAACAACTCCGCTCGAATCCTGCCAGGAGAGATTAGGAACCGCGGCATAGCTGGCGTCTGCCGCCTTCACATAACCGCCATCCCACAAATCCAGCAGGGCGCTCATGGCCCGTTCGCCTTCTCCGCGCACCACCAGTTCCGCATGCCCCAGCGCTTCATCCGGAAGGAACGTGACGTGCGGACCACCCATGATAACGGGTATTCCAAGGGAACGGCATTCGTCCGCCAGCGTGTAGCCGCGTTTGGCCGTGGTCGTAACGCTCGATATCCCCACAAGGTCGGGGCGGCCATGCTCCGCAATCCACGCCTGCAGATCGAAACGCCTGCGTCCCTCAATAAACACCCGGGCTCTCCACGAGGCGCGCCGGTTTACCAACCCGGCCAGAATGAAGCTCCCGAGCCGGGGGAGTGTGAACGCGGAAAAGATATTCAACTGCGTGGAGGTTGGCTCGATAAAGAGGGCAAGATGTTTCATTTGAGAGGTTGATTTTACAGGGTGGAAGTGTGTCCGGTCGTCGCGGCCCCCGGAGTGGCAAATATCTCGTACCGGCCTTGAGCGTAGTCGCGAGTCCTGATGATCAGACGCTCGCGCGCCGCATCGAACTGCCACGAATCTGCTTCCGTTAGCTCGCTTCCGTCCAACATCACGCGGGCTGGTTTGGCAGTCGAAAAGACCCGGAGAATGTGCGGCTCGCGCCGACCGGAGAACTCGATCTTGAGAGATTGACCTGTCTGCACGGTTACGGTGGTTTTTTCCGGTTTCGGATGTGTTTCCGGATGCCACAAGGTGAATTGACTGTTGCCCCCCGGATAGATGAGCCAGGTCTTGAAACCCGCAGAGTTGGTATCGCCAAATCCCGTGTACGATCGGGTGACCGTGAGGGGGATAACCCCGCCTTCGCGAACAAACACGGGGAATTCATCGAGCGGAAACTCACGTTTGAGCTCGGCGGGACCTTGCAGAATCTCATGGTCATGGAAGAGGTATCGCCAGCGACCCGGGGGAAGAGACACAGCGCGTTCGAGTTTGTCCGCATGGATAGGCGCGACCAGCAAGTCGCCACCAAACAGGTAGTGGAAGCGGCCCTGGGACAGCGGGCGCATGAGCGGCTGCCCGCCATTGTGGCACTCAACCACATGCGAATACATGTAGGGCACGAGCTCGGTATGCAGCCAGGAAAACTTACGGATGATCTCCAGCTCCGGCGCCGTGCGCTTCCACAAGCGGCGTTCGCCATGTCCGCCGTTCAAGAATAGTCCGCAGAACGCCGAGAATTCGGCCCAGCGGATGTACACATTGGGCGCAATGTCGTTGTCGGCGGCAGTGCCGAATTCATTGGTGGCCGCAACCGGAGTGTTTGCGGACTTCGCCCAGGCCCCCAGCAAGGCGGAGGTTGCGGGGCCGACGTCATCGGGATTGCTCCGGCCATGATAACCAGCGACGTCGCTGCCGATGATACAATAACCCAGGCGGGCGCTCTGCAGAATGTCGGCGATGGCTCCTTCGATGCCACGGTCTTTATAAGCCCAGGTGTGCCGGTTATCCCCCACCCAGGTGACGGGCGCTGCATCGAGCGGCGCAAAGCCCTCAGGGTGGCTCCAGGGTTGATCAATTGACCGAACGAGGATGGCGAATTCCGGATTGCGGGTTAAGCCATGCCGATACTCCTCGCGCGCGTAATGGTCCATGTACTGGCGGGTCGTCATCCATCCCGAAAAAGTGCGATTAAAAGGAACCGGAATCTTCCAAATCTTGCCCGAGAAAAACGTGTCGCAGCCATCCAGTTTCCAGCCATCGGCGCCCCAATCAAGAACCTGCTTTTGGAGGCCGTGCCACCACTTCATGGCGTTGGGATTGCTGTAATCGATGAAGCCGCCCGTGCCTTTCCACCATCGCCATTGATACCCGTTGCCGGCCAAGTACCCTTTGGAACGTGCTTCCTCGAAAAACTGCGGCGACTTGGTGATCCGGGTGTCTTTGCTGCGACTGTTGACCATGCAGGTCATCCAGAGGACGATCCGGTAGCCTTGGTCCTTCAGGCCGTGAAAGAATTTCACCGGCTCGGGATACCGGTCCTCATCCACCTTGAAATCGTTGTAGCGGTAGCTCCAGGGACTGTCGATCAGGATGGTGCGCACCGGCAGATCGTGCTTGGCGTAGCCCTCGAGCAACTCTTTTACGCGGGCCGCCGTGTTGATGTCATCCTCCCACAGCCAGCATTCCAACGCCCAGGGTGGCGTCAACGGCACCCGTCCGTGGCGCGACTGGTTGAAGGGAATGCCCCAAAACGGGAGAATAAACACGAGGTAGAGCAGCAGCCCGCAAAACAAGGCCAGCAGCAGCAATATCCTGAAAACCCGGAATAAGCGGCTTCGCTTCTTTGTGTCAGGTGCATTTGCCATCGAGCGGCTCTTAAATTGTGTGTCGCGGTTCGTTGAAACGTTGTCAGCATAAAGCATGGACGCTTCAGAAAACAAGTTTGATGTGCCCCAACCCCGGAAAGGTCAGGGTGGTTTCAAGAAATCGTAGCCGCCGACGGCAGTCGGCGCTGATCTCAGTAATTGAGGAAAAGTGCGCCGACTGCCGTCGGCGGCTACGATTTTGCAGGTTCTTGAATCCGCCCTGCGGGAAGGTGCGCATCTTTTTCGGAATGCGGACAGGGGCGCAAGACAGAGTTCGTCGAAGCCCGCGATTTCATGGGAATTAAACCTGGAAACAGCAGTTGGAACCACGGATTTCGGGGATAACACGGATAAAAAAACCAGGGCGTTGCTGGGCTGGTATGAATGACGCCCTTGGCGTCTCCCACCTTGCACTTCCGCTCGACATTGGTTAGATATTGCTCTCGAAGAATTCTGTCCTGCGCCCGCGCGGACATTCCTGTCCGTTTCGGGGGTGGCTGATCTCCGGGAGCGGACAAGAATGTCCGCGCTCCAATTGGAATTGACAACCCGCCCGTTTAGGCCAGTTTATACCCGGTTTCTAGCGAAACCTGTTCGAGGAGAACTGTATGAAAAGATTATTCGCGGTTTGCCTGGGTGTGAGTTTGCTGGCTCGGGTTGGCTCGGCGGTCGTAATTCCCGTCAACTGCAACCTCTTCTTCAACGGCAGCAACGCCGTCCAAATCGCCTGGAATGCGTATCCGGGCAAGAGCTATGTCATCCAGACCACCACCAACCTTGCGCAGCCGTGGCAGAACGCGCCGACCACGCCAGCAACTCTGACCACCACCAACAACTGGATTTCCTACACCTTCCCGGTGACTGGCAAGGCCCAGTTCTTCAAGGTCGTGAAGCTCGATAGCGACGGCCCCGAGGTTTACAAAACGTCGCCCTTCGACGGTGCCATCGGTGTCGGCCGCCAGGCGACCCTTCAGGCGTGGCTTCGCGATGACAGCGGCGTCAATACCAACAGCATCGCTCTGACCGTCGGCACAAACGCGCCGGCCTCGCTGAGCGACCCGCGGCTCTCCTATCTCAACGGCGTGCTCACGTACACACCGGGCACCAACCAATTCCTCGGCACCAACGGCCAAATAGTGGCAGTCAAGCTCTCCGCTGCCGATACGCTGGGCAACCAGACCACCAATTTCAACTGGTCGTTCCAACTCGAACTCGCCCCGGTTCTCAGTACCAACATCGTGTTTCTTGGTTCTACGGGGACGAACGGCACTGGTCCTAATGGACCTATCCCCAAGGGTGCAAACCCGTGCAATCTGACCCTGGTTTCCAAGAACGGCGACTACTTCACCTTCAGTTACACCGACTCCTGCTGCCTCGTGAATGGGATGCAGCTTGTAAACCCAGATCTCCACACCGGCTACACCCGCACCGTCGTCAGCTTCACCGATTATCCCGCCAGCCATAGCGTAGTGGCTCTGACCCGGCCAACCAAGCTGGCCGAACTGCTCCAGGCTGGGACGCTCTCTTCCAGCAAATTCACCTTGCTGAGCAAGTCAGCCAGCGGGTCGGCCCAGCCAAAAGACCTTGGAGTTGGTACGGAATTCCAATTGCAGTACGCCTGCCCTCTTGGGAAGGTTTTGTACCCGGATCCCAACTTTCCGGATCCCAACTTTCTTGTGGAAACGACGCCCGAAAGCCAACTGAGCCTTGATGCGTCGCTTCAGTTGGCGGCCAACTTTAGTTGGTTCAAGTTGACCGCAATCCAGGCGACACTCACCGGCACGGCCAGTTTCGAGCTGGATGTCCACGCCCGCGCTTCCGCCTCTAAGACTTATGCCCCCGATCCCGTCGCCCTGATTACGCCGGTCCACAATGTGTATGGCGCATTCATTGGTCCCGTGCCGGTTTGGGTGGATGTCATGTTCGAGGTGAACGCGGGCTTCACGGCGGATTTCTCGGCATCTGCGGACATCACCAGCGGTATCAGCGCGAGCAAGACGATTTCTGTGGGCAAGAAGTGGGACGCCGCGAACGGCCCACACGACATTTTTGACAATCCGCCGGTGAGTCTGACGCTCCTCGGCCCGACCTGGCAGGTGCAAGGCTCTGCGGACATCCGGGCTTACCTGCAGCCCAAGGTTTCCCTGCTCATTTACAGCGTGGCCGGGGTTTCGGCCGACCTGGAGCCTTACCTGGAGCTGTCCGGGAGCGCCCAATTGAACCCGCCGCAATGGGATATCGGACTATACGCCGGCCTGGACAGCACCATCGGCCTGGACCTGCGCGTCTGGGATGACAGTCTGGGCAAGCTGCCAGAGACGACCCTCAACCTAATTCCGCGCACCGAGTTGTGGCATCAAGCCAGTTCTACTACTGCGCCGGAGATCACCGCGCCGCCCCAGAGCCAGACCGTGAGCGCCGGTTCGACGGCATCGTTTTCCGTTCAAGCCCAGGGAAGCGCGCCGTTAAGCTACCGCTGGTCAAAGAACGGCCTGTATCTCACGGACGACAGGCGCATTACCGGTTCGGACAGCAGTGCCTTGCGCATTGGCAGCGTCCAGAGCAGCGATGCCGGCAGCTACAAGGTCCGTGTCAGCAACCAGGCAGACTCCGCGAACAGCGCAAGCGCGGTGCTGACGG
>Ga0194039_1000598_pt1 | contig 21282 bp, 16 predicted proteins | sample JunL228m_MetaG_FD_148679 | JGI IMG/M metagenome (GOLD analysis project Ga0194039, IMG submission 148679) | Anoxic zone freshwater microbial communities from boreal shield lake in IISD Experimental Lakes Area, Ontario, Canada - Jun2016-L227-8m | ecosystem: Environmental > Aquatic > Freshwater >... | reverse complement strand
CAATTCCACTCTCGGTCCATCTTGACGGGTTCGAGGTCGAGCGAGTGATCGAGTGGATCACTCTGCACCATGCCGATTTGAAGGCGGTGAACACCGAGAATGACGAGCCGGTCCACCCGATGCCGATGGAGGGGGCGACGTGGTCGGACGGCGTGGCGAAGGCTCAGTTGCCTGCTGCATCGTGGAATATGATCCGGGTGAAGGTGCGGCGTTGACAGGAGGATACGGGATAGGCGAACGCTTTTGCGTTGCTATCAGGCCCGGATCGGAACGACCGAGCGATCCGTGACCAGCAGCGGCGTGTTGGAAATTGGGAGATTGGCAAACTCGTTCATGTTGTAGTTCCGCTTGAGTTCGAGCTGGTAGACGTCTTGCGAGATCGGGTCGATGAGGACCGGGTCGCTCAGGCGCAGGCTCTTGTCGAGCCAGTAATACATGGTGATGGATTTCCAGTCGGGATCGCCTCCCACCTCTTCGCGCAGCCACCACGCGTGGACAGGGACGCCGCCGCGGACGAGGTTGACCTGCCAGGCCGACGCCGCCTGGCTGCGGGTGACCGGGTTGTCGTCATCTCCGGTCTGCATCCGGAAGGATGTCCGCCCTGCGGCAACCTCCAGCGGATCGTGGAGCAGCGTGGCGAGGCTCTGGAGCGCGTAGTAGGAAGGCTTGCGGGAACCGTCTTCCATCCGGAGGACTCCGTAGTGCGAAGTGTAGCCGAGATCGCCCGCGAAGGTGTATTTCGTAAAGTCGCCCATGTTGAAGTAGGAGACGAGCGAGGCGTCCATGCCAAGTTCCAGCAAGACCCGTCGGGTCAGCCAGCGCGCCTGAATTTCCTCGGTGGCATCCATTTCTGCAAGGGCCTGCTTGTTGCCGGGCGGGACTTTGGAGGGGCAGCCGGTTTCGCCCTGCCAGTATTGAAGGGTTGGTTTGTAGCTCTGTATCAGGCGGAGGTAGGCGGGGTATTCCTGCTCGGCATACTGTTCCGGCATGTATTTGTAGCCATGATAGCTGATCGCGTCGATGTGCTCCGCCATGCCGGCTTCGAGGCATTTGCTGGAAAACTCAAGCCCGCCGGGATGCATGGCGGTTCCGAACGCGCCGCCGATGATGAAGGCACCGGGCGATACCGATTTGATCGCGGTGGCGGTGAGTTTGACGAGGGCGGCATACAACGCGGGATCGGGCTTCGGTTTGAAGAACCCGGCATCGGGCTCGTTCCAGATTTCGAAGTGATTGACGCGCCCCTTGTAGTGCCGGGCGAGCGCCTGGACGTAGGCGGTCCACCCCGCCCGTTCGCTTTCTGTGTAGATGGGAGGGAAGCCGGTGCCGTCCGCTGTGGCTTCCGGGGTGTAGAGTTGGTTGCCGTAGCTGACCGAGAACCACGGGGCCACCCCGCGTTCGATCAGCTTGTCCACGATCTCATCGAGCCACTCGAAGCGGTAAACGCCCCGTTCATTTTCCGACTTTGCCCAACCTGTCTGGACCCGCGCACACTTGACTCCCAGCGCATCCAGGACCGGCCAGGCCTGAGAAACATCCCACATGTCGCGGTCCAGCGTTTCAAACCCGACGCCGAGGCGGGAGGAGGGGATGTCAGTGCTTTTTTTGGCGGCCAACTTGCCGAGAAGCGGAAATCCAAAATCTTTGAGGTCCATAAAATCGTGCGTGTAGTTAGGGGGCGAAATACATGCCGCCGTTGATGTTGATTGTTCCCCCGGTGAGATATCCGAAAATCTACTGGGAAAAAGGGTGGATTAAATTGGGATAAAAACAATGCATTTCAGATGCGGTAATCTTCCAGGAAGCCTTGATCATATGGCCGCCGGGTGATCAAAGGGCAATGTCAGGATTGGATAGGAATAAAGTCAGAGAACTGCATTTGCATTTTTCCCCCATCTCCTACTCTGGCGGTTCTATGGTTAAAAACGTCATAATTACTGGAGGTGCCCAAGGCATTGGATTTGGAATCGCCAAGTGCTTCGCCCGGCAGGGAGCAGGCATCATCATTGCCGACGTCAAAGAGGAGGAGGCGGCCGCTGCGGCGGCAAAGCTGGTGGATGAAGGGGCCCGGACTGCGCATTCCATCCGTTGTGACATCACTCACTACGACGATGTCCGGGATATGGTGGCAACTGCGGTCGAAAAGCTGGGGCGCATTGATGTTCTCGTGAACAATGCCGGCATCAGTCCCTTCATCGATGTCATGGATCTCACCCCCGAGACTTTCCACAAGGTTCTGGATGTCAATCTGACCGGGGCATTTTACTGCACCCAGCTCGTTGGCCGACACATGATCGAGCAGGTGGAACGCGGCGAACCCTCGGGCCGCATCCTTTTTATATCCAGTCTTGCCCCGAAGTTCTCGCAGCCTTCACAGGCGGAATACTCGGCTTCCAAGGCTGGTGTCGAAGGTCTCATGCGCGGGTTTGCCACGCGGCTCGGAGGCCACGGCATTACCTGCAACGCCATCGCTCCCGGAATGATTCTCACGCCGTTGACCGAGAATTATTGGTCGCAGCCCGGTCCGGCGGAGCAGATCAAGCAACTCGTTCCGCTGAAGCGGATCGGGACACCCGAAGACATCGGCAATGTCGCGCTCCTTCTGGTCTCGGATCAAGCCGCCTACATCAATGGCGCGGTCATCCCGGTCGATGGCGGATTTTCCGTCTTGATCAAGGGCTGAAGCGCGGTTACCAAACACTTCTTTTAGCCAGACACCAGTCCTATGAAAATTGATCTCTCGTCAAAGGTTGCCCTTGTCACCGGTGCCAGTGGCAATCTGGGCCGCGTTATCGCCAGGACGCTGGCCGAATGCGGTGCGGATGTCGCGGTCCACTATCGCTCCAACGAAACGGGTGCCCGCGATGTGCAAAAACAGATCGAAGCCCTCGGACGCCGGTCTGTCTGCCTTCGTGCGGACATCACCGATCAGCAGGAAGTTCTGCGAATGCGCGACGAAGCGCGCATCGCGCTGGGCGCGCCGGACATCGTGGTCTGCAATGCGGTGATCCAGTATCCATGGACGGGCATCCTCGACCAGTCCCCGGTGGATTTTGAAAGCCAGTTTCGATCCTGCACATTGCATGCGGTGCTGATGGCTCAGGCTTTCGTCCCGGCAATGCAGGCCAAACGGCATGGCCGCTTCCTGGCGATCAACACCGAGTGCGCGCTTCAGTGCTCCCCCAATCAGGGTGCCTATGCGAGCGGAAAACGCGGGCTCGACGGCATCATGCGCGTGCTGGCGCGTGAAATCGGACCGGACGGCATCACCGTCAATCAGGTCGCGCCCGGCTGGATGATTTCCCAGAGCGACCGAAGCGCCGGCACGGAATCCCAGCCGGACTACGAAGAGAAAATCCCGCTGCGCCATCGGGGGGAGGACCAAGACATCGCCAACGCGGTGGCCTTTTTGGCTTCTGATCAGGCCGCCTTCATCACCGGTGCGTTTTTGCCGGTTTGCGGTGGCAACATCATGCCAGGAATTTGAAAAAATCTGATCTGCCTCCCCTGATAATCTTCATGAGCCACTCCTGACCCTGAATCACTCTATCAACACAAAGCCTTCTCAGGGACTTGACCAGGGATCGGGATAATCTCCCGGTTCGGAATAAGCCCGAAACCCAGCGAGGCTGGCACTCGGAGACCCGTTGGTGGCGGTCACGACCAACCGGAGGGCCGTCGTTCGGACCGTCTCGGACAACAGATGAAGTCGATGGTGCTGGAAGTTGTCCGTAATTCCCACCAGGTATTGCCATTCATCCCCCACGAGCGCTTCCAAGTGGTAGTCGCGGGCAATTTCCGCATCGACCGAGAGCGGCGGGCGCACGGATAGCTCTGTGAGTAAATCTCCGGGAAAATGAAGTTCAATTTGCCGCAAGGAAACAGGCTCTTTCCAGGTCGCGGTCAACGACTGCGGCAAGGAGGGCTCGCTGCGCCACATTCCGGCATCCCGGCAGGGACGGTTAGCTGTCGACCGAGCAAGTTCGACACTAAAAACGGGCTGCGGCGGAAAAACAGCAAAGGCAAAGGTGCTGCCATTTCCTTTATGACGGTGGTAACGCTCCCCGCGCTTTCCCGGATCGCCACAAGGCAGGAGCACATAGGCAGGGCAGGCCATAGCCGGGAGCGAACTGGTCTCCCAAGTCAATTTGCCAGGATCATCCGTTTGAAGCTCCAACCGCACATACCCGCCACTGTGCAATTCCTTCGGAAGCTGGAGATCGAGTGGCCACTCGATCCAGCGGGACACCCCGGGAGGCACCTTCAGGGTGGCTTCAGCCAGGACTCTTGCATCATCCCGTTTATAATCCCAGATGGAGCTGATATGCGCAACTCGCAGGCGGACGGAAGCCGGCTCGGAGCGGTTCAGGCTGAGGCAGAGAGCCAGTGACTTGAGGTGCGTCCCGTGCACGGGGATAGCCTGGGCAAGGTCACCAGACTGCTCCGATTCAGCGGGTGAAGGGACCAGGCTACTTGGACGTTGAGGCTCAACCCGCTCCAAGACGGCCTCGGAGCCGGCGGCCATGGCAGCTGTGCGGATATGATCACGCCTGTCTGCTGCCATGACATGCGGGAGAAAAACGCCGTCACGAAGAAGAGTTTGCTGGACGGTATGAACCGCATCCTCGGACAATTCACACAGGTCAGAACTGGAGCGGCAGGCGATTGCGGCAGCCGTGCCAATCGCTTGTCCGAGAACCGCGCAGGTGTTCATGACGCGCGTGGAACCAAGGGCGGACTTTGTTGCGCTGATGTTCCGCCCGGCAAAACCCAGGTTGTCGATGTCCCGACTCTGGAGTATGGAGAGCGGCAACCCATACGGTCCGACATAATCTTTGTGTCCGGCGCTGGCATAACCTTCAGCAACTATAAGCTCAGCCTCTTTGGCCTGCAGCCCGCCCGGCGCATGAATATCGAGATACCACCCGCCATACGCGATTTCGTCAGGAAAAGAATGGTCGCTGCAAAGCTCGTTTTCATGAATCAGATGGCGCCCGAGAATGCGGCGGCTTTCACGTTTTCCGGGAACCTGTCCGATCCAATCAATGACGTAATTTGAGCAGGCCTCTTTCATCCTATCATCCTTGTTCTTCATCCAGTCCCAGACGCCAAGAACATGGGAGGTCAATTCGTGACGGATCAGTTCATTGTCGGTGATCACATCAAAAGGAACGCCGATCTCGAGCCACCAGAACCCGCCTCGCGGGTTGTTCGGATCGCGTCCCCCTTTTCCCCAGAAAAATGATGCGTCATCGTATGGTTTGGCCCAGGGCGGAGCGGAAAACCGGATGGGTCGACCGGCGTCGTGACAATAAAACTGGATGGAACTGCCCATCGCAAAGGCATCAGGGACCGCCGGGGCATGGAGTTCACCGAACTCCTCGCGCCCTTCGGAACCCCAGCGCCAGGAACATCCAGCCAAATGGGCGAGAATCCCATCGCCGGTGCAATCAATGAATTGGCGTCCCGTGATTTCCAGAAGGGTTTCGGCATGGGCGACACGCGCTTCGATCGAGGCGATCCGGCGCGAGGGATTGATGGCCGGGCGCTCGCGGTAGCCGTTCGCGATGGTGACGGTTTGATCATCCGGATCCAGGGCCGTCCCGCGGCTGCCATCCGCCAAGAGCACATCGGCAAGAGTTGTATTGAGCTGGAGGGTCAGCAGGGGAGTTCGCTGCGCAAGGTCGTAGAGAGTCAAGTCCCATTGGCTGTTGGTCCAACCGTTCTCCATGGGAGCCACATGGCAGCGTCGGCGCTCTGCGAGCAAGGCCTCTGCGACGATGCCGGTTTCGGCTGCATAAGGGTGAGTGCGTGCGGCCCCGTGCGGAGTCACTCGGATTTCGGACGAACTGTTGCCGCCAAGGACCGGCCGGTCCTGGATCAAAATGGTGCGGGCTCCGTGCCGCGCCGCGGCAATCGCCGCACACGTGCCGGCGAGACCGCCACCGATCACAACAACGTCAAAACGAGCAGAAGTCCTCTTCATGGAATCACAGTATCAGGCGAAGGCACTCAAAAGTGGAGCTAATATCTTGCTTGAGCAGTGAAGCCGTTTCGAGGATGCTCGCGATTTTCCTCATCCACTTCCCTGCGCTGAACCGCGACAGGCTATGGCGCGGCCTGTTTTTGCCCACAAAAGAAAGTGTCGTTCAGCTTTTTGCAACCTTCAGAAATGCACCCCCGTTTCCGGCGATTAGAGCGCTTCCAGTTGAGATGCGGCTGCGTTAGCCGAGCGCTTTCCGGTCGGTGATGATGAGAGGGTAATCGGCCAACGGAAGGCCCTCAATATCGGCGAAGGCCCACGCTCCCGGCTTCATGCTTTCGATGGCGAAGACTTTCATTTGCAGGAGGTCGACGAGAACCGGCTCGTCTATCTTGCGGGGCGCATCGTCCAGAATAGAGAGGCCGATGTTATTCCTCACGGGCGTCTCAAGCTGGACGTCTTCGGGCAGGTAGTAGGCGTAGAGCGGGTAGCCGTTGCGCTCGAAGGTGAGCTTCTTTATCGCCACCTCCACGAGCTTGGATTCGCAGCGCCCGAGACTCGCGAAGCAGTGACAAGAAAGGGCGGCGGGCCGGGTCTGGGCGTCGAAGAGGGAACAAATCCCGGCAAACGAATGGAACGCCTCCTTGGGCGTGTAAACCTTCCCGTGCAGCAGCCCCGTCATGACCGGCTTGCGCACTTCGCCGTTGGCCTGACGGTATTCCTTTTCCATCAAGTCAGTGGCATGAAAATAGGAGACGTGCTCCAGCCCCAGGGCGAGGTCGGTCAACAACCGCCGCAGCATCCACTTTGCCTGCTTCGTCTCGTCCATGTTGAAAAGGTTGAGCCACTCGTCGTTGTGCCCGTAGGTCTGCGACGGGCAGCCGCATTCGCCCATCCAAAGCTCCACATGGGGAGCATATTGCCGGAACTGCGAGCGGAGGGCGGCGACCCCTTCTGCGTAGTTCATTTCAGGAACGGTGCTGTAGGGATGAATGGCGAACGCGCCGATATGTGCGCCGATCCCCTCGCGCAAGGCATCGAGGATGAACTGGCACGCGCACCCCGCGGAACAGGCGCTGATGAAGGCGTCCGGGTCCACCGCCTTGATCTCACCGGCGCTCATCGCCACGAGCTGCGTGTATTCCTTTGCCGAGGACTTGCCCGGCCACCAGAACCCTGGGTGGTTCGCCTCGTTCCAGATTTCGTAGCGCCGGACGCGCCCCTTGAAGTGTTCGGTCAGCTTGCGCAAAAAGAGCCGCCAAGCCTCCTGCGCTTCGGGGCCGTAGAGCACGGGAACACAGCCGACCGCCGCCTCGCCCGGGGCGTCGGGCATGTAGAGCTTGTTGCCGAAGCCCACATTGAACCACGGTTCGATCCCCCGAACCAGCAGGTTGTCGACGACGTCATCAAGCCATTGGAAGTCGAACTGTCCCTTGACCGTCTCGCATCGGTTCCAGCCGGTCTGGCAGCGCGCCCACTTCGCGCCCGTCTGCGAGAGCTGGTCGTAACACCGCTCGGGATTGAAGAGCTCGCGGTCCAGAGTCTCGAAACCAATGCCGATGCGCGAGCCCCGGATTTCCTGCGAAGTGCGGGTTGGGACAGGCCCGATTTCCTTGAGTCTAAAAGAATGATTCATTTTTTCTATTGATTGGCTTGGAAGTAGATTTTTTCCGTGACGCGGTCGCACTCATCGAAAAAGGCTTCAATATTTGCGATCGGAACTTCCGGCTCCAGGACATGGGTGGGCGAAAGCATGAGCCCGCCTTTTTCGGCCTGCAAACTTTCGGCCAGCGTGCGCACGACCCGCCGCATGTCATCCGTTGTGCCGAACGGGAAGGTGGTTTGCGTCCCGACGCACCCGTCAAAGGCCAGGCGCTTGCCAAACCGCTTGCGGATCGCCACCGGATCCATGCACTCAGGCTGAACCGGGTTTAGGATAGTGATGCCAATCTCCACGATATCGTCCAGGATATCCCAGACATTGCCGTCGGAATGATACCACACGTGAATGTCGCTCTTGACGGCCCGCGCGGCGGCGATCACCTTGGCCCAGCGTGGCTTCATGACGGCCCGCCATATTTCCGGGGAAAACATCATGGCATTCTGGTTGGCCACGTCGTCGCCCGTGCGAATGTAGTCATAGCCGGCCTTGGCGGCCGCAACCGCGGAGCGAAGGTTATTCTCGCAAAACCGATCCAGCAGCAGCTCAGCCCACTCCCGCTGAACGAGCAAGTCCTCCAGGAACGGCTCATACCCGCGCACCTGCCAGGCGTTTTCATACATGTGGCCGATAAAAATGCCCGCCGCCCGGCCTTGGGCATGTGCCTCTTGGCCGGCCTTGCGCATAGCTTCGTCGGACCATCCGTCATTGCTAACAATGGGATACTTTTCAATTTGCTCGAACTTCTCCGCGTTCCGCAGGGGGCTGATGTATTCCGTAAAATGATAAAACCCGGCAGTCTGGTGCCCGCACCCAATGCTATCAATCGAAAAGCCGTCCTTGCCGGGAACCTTGCCCGGGTGATACGCGGCATAATCCGGCAAGTTGAAGCCGGGCGGCGGGGTCAGCCCGGCGCCACCGGCAAAATCCATATCAAAGTGCTTTCCCAGCTCCGAGGTCCCCAGCTTGGCCACGATCCGCTGGTTGAGGTCGGCGACAAAGTTGGCATAGCGGGGAATGCGGTCAACGGGTTCGAAATTTGCAAAAGCAAGGAAACGCTGACGATAGTTCATGGTGTCTCACCAATAGAAAAATGCCGGGGTGAGGTCAAGGCTTCGTGCCAGGGCGGAATTTCCTTATTCTGGAGCGGCATTAGAATGAGGGATCAGCGAGAAAAAGCGGAACAAACTCTGCCCGTGCCGTTGAAATAAAAAGCATGAAAAAAAGAGAAGTGGGTTTCGTCGTCCTGACGCAGGCGAGCAGGAGATATTGGATGGGCTTGAGCTTGCGTCACAGCGCAAGGTGCCGGGGTGATTCACATAGTGGACAAGGAGAAGCAGAGAATCAACCGCTGGATGCTGGATCAGCGGAAAGCGAAGGAACGAGGAAACTTGAGCGAAGCCCGAATCAATGCCCTAAACGAAATTGGCTTTGTGTGGCAGGGAAATACGCTTGGTTTCCAGGGGGAGACGTTGCCAAATGTTGGCAGATCAAGAAAGCGCGCGCCTTTAGCAGCACAAGGCGGAAAGTTCCGCGCGCGCGAAACATCGGGACGTGATGTTTTTTGAGCTGCTTCAATACAAGCTGACTCACGGGGATTGCCTCGTGCCGCAACGTTGGGAAGAGAACAGTGGCCTTGCCGAGTGGGTTTCAGGCCTGCGCAGGGCCTATTCTCGCAAGCGTCTGGCTCCAGATCGTTCGGGCTCGGGCGTGACTACACGATCTGGGTGCCCCAGGACGGGAACGTGAAGTTCGACCGTGCCGGCCGCCGCGTGAACGTCGAGCCTGCGGCGAACTGATCACAAGCGCCGGTAAGTGCCGGGCGAAATTCGCATGTGGGCTCGGAACACTTTGCAGAGGTGATTCGCGTCGGCGAATCCCGTTTGTGCCGCGACTTCCTTGACGGAAAGGTTTTTCCGGGCCAGCAGCCGGACGGCTTCATCCAGGCGGATCCTGCGGACGAACGCTGCCGGTGACACTCCGGTGGTCTTGCGGAAATGGTGGGCGAAGTTTGATCGGTTCATCTTGCAGGCCCTGGCAAGATCTTCCACCGGCACGAAGGCCGTGAGGTGTTCCACCACACGAGCCCGCACGAAGTTCATCAACCGCTCGCGTTCCCCTGCGGGATGACGCCTCGAAAAGGCCGAGCGCTCCATCTCGATCATCCAGTGGAGGACCGCATTTTCGACATCGAATGGATCGCTCTCTTCCCGGCAGTCGAGGAGCAGCGAGGCTGCAGCGCGGATCACGGCGGAGGTTTCCGGCCACTCGACCACAACATTCACCAAGTTCGCGTGTTTAAGAAGGCGTTCCACCACATACGGGTGGCTCACGATCAGCCAGACAAACGTCCATTTCCCGCAGGCCTCATCGTTGCGGTAGAGATGATGGGAAGGAATCCGCGCGCAAAAGGCCTGCCCGGCATCGACCCTCTTCGCGGAACCCCCGGATTCGAAGAGCCCCCATCCCGAAAGCGTGTATTGAAAAATCCAATGCGGGCGCTTCGCGTGGCCGCCCCGCCGCATCCCGTCCCACCGGTAGGAGTCCCCGGCGGCGACTGTTTCAAATCCCATGCTGAGGCTTCCGTTCTCGCCAAGGGACAAATGCCGGGTAAAGGACGGCCCGTTCCATCGGGTCAAATGCGCTGCAAGCGAAATCACAAATAGGATATGTATTGCACAGGAATCCCATCATCCAGCATTTCATTCGGATCGTTCTGGAATATATATTTGCGGGTCGTTCACAAATCTACCATGCCCATAAAAATCACCATGCTTGGAGCTGGTTCCATCGGCTTCACTCGCCGGTTAATGCAGGACATTCTGGCCGTTCCGGAACTCCAGGACACCGTCTTTTCCCTGATGGACATCCATTCGGGGAATCTCGACATGGTGTCGCGCCTGTGCCTTCGAGACATCTGCTCGAACAAACTCCCCGCACGCGTGGAGACGACGACCGATGCGCGCCAGGCGATCACCGGGGCGGACTACGTGATCTGCATGATCCGGCAGGGTGGGCTTGAAGCCTTTCAGACGGACATCGACATTCCGCTCAAATACGGGGTGGACCAATGCGTGGGGGACACGCTTTGCGCCGGGGGCCTGATGTATGCGCAGCGCACGATTCCCGTGCTGCTGGAATTCTGCCGCCATATCCGGGAGGTGGCGAAGCCGGGGGCCCTTTTCCTGAACTATTCCAATCCCATGGCGATGAACACCTGGGCCTGCAACAAATACGGAGGCGTGAGGACGGTGGGGTTGTGCCACGGCGTTCAAGGGGGTCATTGGCAGATCACGAGTTGCATCGAGCGGTGGGCAAAAAAGAATGGCCTTCTGGCCGGCGATGCCACCCTTCACCGGAGGGATGTGGACGTGATCGCCGCCGGGATCAACCACCAGACTTGGTTCACCCGAGTTCGATGGCGCGGGCGGGACATGGTCCCCCTCCTGCCGGAGCTTTTCGCCGCTCACCCGGAATACTCCCGGACGGAAAAAGTCCGCATCGACGTGCTGCGCCGGTTCGGATACTACAGCACGGAATCCAACGGGCATCTTAGCGAATACCTGCCGTGGTATCGCAAGCGCACGAAGGAGATCAAAAAATGGATCGACCTCTCGTCGTGGATCAACGGCGAGACCGGCGGCTACCTGCGTGTCTGCACCGAGGGGAGGAACTGGTTCAAGACCGATTATCCGAACTGGCTGAAGGAGGAGGCTCCGGTGATCGCCGGCTCCAACCGCAGCGAAGAGCACGGTTCATACATCATCGAGTCCCTGCAAACGGGGCGTGCCTATCGCGGGCACTTCAACGTGATCAACAACGGGCATATCACCAATCTCCCCGATGGTTGCGTCGTCGAGATACCGGGATATGTGGACGGCAATGGCATCGGCATGCCGGTGGTCGGCGATTTGCCGCTGGCCTGCGCCGCCACGTGCTCCGCCTCGGTGCGCGTCCAGGAAATGGGGGTCGAGGCCGCCGTGAAAGGGGATCTCTTGCTGCTCAAGCAGGCCATGCTGCACGATCCGCTGGCAGGCGCGGTTTGCAATCCCGAGGAGATCTGCCAGATGACTGACGAGATGGTCGTGGCCCAGCGGCCCTGGCTCCCGCAATACAGGAAGGCGGCCGCTGTGGCGGCATCAAACCTCAAACGGCACGAAAAACATGGGACGCGCGTCCGCCTGCTGGCCACGCCCGGTGCCGCGAGGATCAAAACCCGCTCCGTCAAGGAAATGTCGGGAGACCTGGCCGCTGCCCGTGCGAATGCGGCGGCCGCCGACAAAGGGAAAATGACGAAGCCGGGAGGGGTGAAAAGGCCCGCCGCCCCGGGCTAAGTCCCATGTTGTTCACTGAGCGCAGAGTGGCGCAGGCGGGACGCCTGAGCCACAGCCTTACCCCGTCTTTCTCAACTCGCGGCAAAAACCGACTGTTTTCAGTGGTGGAAGCCCGCGAACCCGCATAGACACAGGGGGTCGGGTCTCAAAAGTGCTTGTAGTGAAGACCTGCCCTCTTCCCAGTTCGGATTTTTTGACTGCCAAGGCCCGAACCGCATGGAAAAATATCAGCCTTAGCTTCGTGCTTGTGAAGCCTTTTCGGGATTGCCGGTTCGGTGCGGCTCTGATTGTTTCAACGGACGGCCATGCTCGCATCTTTTGACCCCGGAAACGGATTTTCCCGTAGCGGAACACGGAACGTGTTCAAGAATTCCGAAGGGACGGCATGACATCCAAGCAGATCACATTTGCCCTGCGCCTTTCGAGCACGGTGGGGCTCTGGGTTCTGATGCTGGCCACGGTTTTTTCCGGTCATGAGGGCGGGTTTTTCTGCCTGCTGGCCTTCGCTGGGCTGATGGCACTTTGGGAATATTACCGGATGCTCGAGGGCGACGGGATCGGAGTTTTCACGCTGACCGGCCTGCTCTGCGCGGCGGTGCTGCTCGGCGGCGGGTTCCTTCTGATGAAGGCGCACGGCCCCGAGCGGGCCTACGACTTCGAGCTCGTGGTGCTCGTGCTTTTCCTGATCGTCATTTTTGCGAGGCAGATGTTCCGCGGGGCGTCGCACGATCCGCTCCGGGCGATGAGCTACACGGTCTTCGGGCTCCTTTACATCCCGTGGCTTCTCGGCTTCATCACAAAAATCATCTACCTGACCCCGCCGACGGCCGAGGGGGCGGCGACCGGGCAGTATTATGTGCTGTTCCTGGTGATGGTGACGAAGTTCAGCGACATGGGGGCCTATGTGTTCGGAAGCCTTTTTGGAAAGCATCCGTTCGCTCCCCATATCAGTCCGAACAAAACATGGGAGGGCTTCGCCGGGGCCTTGCTGACCTCGCTGATCGCGGCGTGCTGGCTTTATGTGCTGATGCCCGAAAAGCTGTCCGCCTTCCGGTTTGATGACGTCGTGGCGCTCGGGCTCCTGCTCGGCTTCGCCGCGGTCATCGGGGACTTGGCGGAATCCGTCGTCAAGCGCGGAGCGAACACGAAGGACTCCAGCAGCCTCCTGCCCGGGATCGGTGGGACGCTCGATCTGATCGATAGCCTGCTTTTCACCTCCCCGCTCCTGTTTTTCTACATGAGGTTCGTCCTCGGCATCTGATGAAAAAGCGCCGCGTCGTCATCCTGGGTGCCACCGGCTCGATCGGGCAGAGCGCGCTGAAAGTGGCCCGCGACATCCCGGAGCGCATGGAGGTCGTCGGGCTCTCGGCCCACCGGAATGCCGGGGCGCTCGCGCGGGCCGCGGCGGATTTTCCAAACGCCCGATGCGTCCGCACCGACGGGCCGGATGGCATCGAGCGCCTGGTCGAACTGGCCACCCTTCCGGAGGCCGACCTTGTCCTGATCGCGATCGTGGGGACGGACGGCTTGAAGCCCGCGCTGGCGGCGATCGAGGCGGGGAAAGATATCGCCGTGGCCAGCAAGGAAATCCTCGTCATGGCCGGCGAGGTGGTGACGGCTGCCGCAAAAAAAGCCGGCGTCCGGATCCTGCCGGTGGACAGCGAGCACAACGCGATTTTTCAATGTCTCGAGGGCCGGGAGATTGCGGGCGTGCGGCGGCTCGTGCTGACATGCTCCGGCGGGCCGTTCCGCCACACGCCGCGGGAGGAGTTCGACGCGATCACCCCCGAGCTCGCGCTGAGGCATCCGACCTGGGAGATGGGCCGGAAGATCACCGTGGATTCCGCGACGCTCTTCAACAAAGCGCTCGAGATGATCGAGGCGAAGTGGCTCTTCGGGGTGCCGATCGCCCGCGTCGAGGTCGTCGTCCACCCGCAGAGCATCATTCACTCGATGGTCGAGTTCGTGGATGGCTCGACTCTCGCCCAGCTCAGCCGCCCGGACATGTGCTTCCCGATCCACTACGCGGTGACCTGGCCGGATCGCGTGCCAAACTCGCTGCGGCCGCTGGATTTTGCCGAGATCGGGCGGCTGGATTTCGAGGCGCCGCGCCGGGAGGATTTTCCGGCGCTCGACCTCGCTGTCGCGGCCGGCACGCGGGGCGGCACGCTTCCCGCCGTCCTCAACGCCGCCAACGAGATCGCGGTCGCGGCGTTCCTCGACCGCCGGATCCGGTTTCCGCAAATCTGGGAGATCGTTGCGCGGGCGATGGACGGCTGCCCGCACGCCGATCACCCGGATCTCGAACAGCTCATCGAGACCGACCGCGCGGCGCGGGAGCTTGCCTCCCGGCTGGCTGCGGAATAGTTGTTTTCAGCCAGACTTTTCCCAGCCGTCTGAAAAACCGACATCATTTTTTTCGGGATTTCCGGCAGTCTGCTGGGCCGCTTGGCCAGCACCGGCGCGGGGCTTGGATGTGTTCATGTCAACTATCAGGAACAAGTCTACGCTGCCGGTCTGCGCCACTTCAAAATGAAATGTGCGCCAAACAAATTTCTCCGGAAATTCCGATAGGAACGCTGGGCCTCTCTACAACGAATCCCGCAAATCGTCCTCGGTCACCCCGGCCTGTTTGAGGATGTCGCGCAATGTTCCCTGGCAGATTTCATCGTGCATAGGCACCACGCAACCGGAGCTTCCTCTGCGAAGAATGGCATGGCTGCCCTTTTGGCGCACAAACACAAAGCCGAGTCGTGACAAGGCCTTGACGGCTTCCTATCCCGATACACAGGGCAATTTAGGCATGAGCCACCGCCGCCTCGAACGTGGTAAGCACCGGATGGCGGTTCATCGAAGTAGGAAACTCCCCAAGGAAAAGCTCGGTGGCCTCTTTCAGGTTGGCAACCGCCTCCTCTGTGGTTTTCCCCTGGGTGGTTGTGCCGGTCTCGGGATTGAATGCCACGAGCCAGTCGCTCTGGGAGTCGGGATACACAACGGCGGTGAGGGTCATGGCTACTCCATACACCCGCAGCCCGAAAGGCGCAACTCTTCATGCCGCCGGGATGTCTCGATCGTTATCTCCGGCGCGGCGGGGAACTGGCATCCGACTTTTCCTGCTTATTATATGTCGGCTCACACGGAGGTTCGCCCTCCCGACACGGAGGGTGAGACTCGCGGGAGCGAGCGAGTCAAAGGTTCGCCCTCCCGGTACGGAGACCTCGCCGGGTCGCTGCAACTGAGAGATTTCGCCGCCGTCGCCTTGACCGAAGCAGGAGAATCGGGTGTTCTTGATGCGTTGTCAGTGATCCGCAATCGCATGGCAGGGGCGCATGAGCACACGCAATCAGAATGAGAAGAAGTGCCCGGTGGATAAAGGCCACCGGAAAGTGTAGGATGCCACCATGACGATCACGAAACAAACCGTCGCCGATCAGATCGCCGCTTATCTTCATCATGAGATTTCGCTGGCACAGTTGGTAGATTGGGCGGAGAGAGTGCTGATGGACGGCGAACTTGCCGACCGCGACGCCAAAACGCTTTCGTCTGTCATTGCCCGCATCGGTGTCGCCGACGTGCGCGCCTTTGGCCTTGGCTGGGATGATTGCGAAGACCTTCTCCGCAAACTCGGGGTTTTTCCCCGCGTCGAAGTGGTGACGGCGTAATTTGTGGAGATCTCGTTGTGCCTCGGCACGGGTTCGCGTCTGCCGGTCTTGGGATTCCAACGGATCGAATGTGGGCCGCCCCTCTTTTCGGGCCTTCCCAATCATTACGATCCCCCGGACTGCGTGGCTGATCGGGTGCTTTTGTAGAAGCGGCATCTTGCCGCTTGCCGGAAAGCCCCAAGCGGCAAGATGCCGCTTCTACGGTTCGAGATCGTAATCATTGGGGAGGGCCTCCGGATCGAAATTGCCGGGATTTTCCGCAACTGATTGATTTTTTCGGATTCGCGGCGAAGATGTCCGAGCCATGTTTTTCGCCATCCTCAAATTCCTCTTCATCTGCCTCGAGGTCATCCTGATTTTCAACCTGCTGATTGTGGTGCACGAGCTCGGGCATTTTTTGGCGGCGAAGTGGCGCGGGCTCATCGTCGAGAAATTTGCGATTTGGTTTGGGAAGCCGATCTGGAGCAAAACGATTGGCGGGGTCGAATACCGTCTCGGCTCGATTCCGGCGGGCGGGTTTGTGGCGATCCCCCAGCTCGCCCCGATGGAGGCGCTCGAGGGGAAGGTCGAGCAGTCACGCGACCAGCTTCCGCCGGTGAAGCCGCTCGACAAGATCATCGTGGCGGCGGCCGGGCCCCTCTTCAGCTTCGGGCTGGCATTCGCCATGGCCTGCGTCGTGTGGTTTGTCGGCAAGCCGCAGAGCGAGTTCGACTCGACGACGATCGGCTATGTGAAAGAGGGCGGACCCGCGGAAAAAGCCGGGCTCCGCGTGGGCGACCAGATCCTTGCGGTGGACGGACGGCCGGTGAAGCATTTCCTGAGCGGCACGGACAGCGTGAAGTGGCGGATCGTCCGCAGCGAGGGGGCGACGATCGCGTTTACCGTGAGGCGCGAAGGCCAGGAGATCACGATCCCCACCGGTTGGACCAAGCCCGAGTCCTCGAACTGGCGGCGGCCATCCCTCCGTGAGATCCAGGTCGGGCCGCGCCTGATTCCCGGAGTCGGATTCGTCGTCCGGGGGGGGCTTGCCGACAAGGCCGGATTCCGATCCGGCGACCTGATCACCGCGATCAACGGCGAACCGATCTACAACCTCGATGAGATCGGGGTGTTCGTGAATGCGAACCGCGGCAAGTCGCTTGCGGTCGCGGTCGAACGGGGAGGCGTGCCGGTTGCTTTGACCCTCTCACTCCCGCCCGAGTCGCCGAAATCCGCCCCCGTGAATTTCGGGATCGAATGGGGCCGCACGACGCTGGTATATCCGGATCCCGTCACGCAGGTGAAGGACGCCGCGACCAGCATCTTCCGGATGGTTGACGCGCTCTTCTCGTCGAAGTCCGACGTCAAGGCCGCCCACTTCAGCGGGCCGGTCGGGATCATGCGCCTCTACTACCAGATCTTTGAAAATGAAAACGGCTGGCGGATCGCGCTCGCGTTCAGCGTGCTGATCAACGTCAACCTCGCGCTGCTCAACCTCCTGCCGTTTCCCGTGCTCGACGGCGGGCACATCACGCTGGCGATCATCGAGAAGATCCGCCGGAAGCCGATCAACGTCCGCGTGCTCGAGTTCGTGCAGACCGGCTGCGCGCTCGCGCTGATCGGGTTCATGCTCTACCTGACGTTCTACGACGTGGGAGACATCTTCATCCCGAAGCCGCCGGCGGCCGAAAAATCGAAGTAGGCCATGGAGCCGGTCTATCGCCCGTTTGCCGGACGCCGCCCGACCCGCGAGGTCCGCATCGGGACGACCGCCATCGGCGGCGGCAACCCGATCCGCGTCCAGTCGATGCTCACCAGCGACACGATGGACACCGCCGCCTGCGTGAGCGAAACGCTCGGGCTCGTCGCGGCCGGATGCGAGATCGTCCGCCTCACCGCCCCCACGGTCAACGACGCGAAGAACCTCGGGAACATCCGCGCCGCGCTCGGCCGCGCCGGCTGCACGATCCCGCTTGTCGCCGACATCCATTTCAAGCCCGAAGCCGCTCTGGAGGCCGCGCTCTGGGTAGACAAGATCCGGATCAATCCCGGCAATTTCGCGGATTCCAAAAAATTCGCCGTCCGCGAATACACGGATTCCGAATACGAGGCCGAGATCGGGCGGATCCGCGACCGGTTTGCCCCGCTCGTGCGCCTGTGCAAGGATCGCGGCGTCTCGATCCGGATCGGTGTGAACCACGGCAGCCTGAGCGACCGGATCATGAACCGCTACGGCGACACCCCGGCCGGGATGGTCGAAAGCGCGATCGAGTTCGCCCGCCTCGCCCGCGAACTCGATTTCCACGAGCTCGTCTTCTCGATGAAGGCCTCGAACCCAAAGGTCATGATCCAGGCCTACCGCTTGCTTGTCGCAAGGCTCCAAGAATGCGAAATGGCTTCCCGCTCCGCGGAATGTGGAATGACTGCCCCGCGCGATGCGCGGGATTCTTCCCTTCATCCTTCATCCTTCATCCTTCATCCTTTTTCTCCCTGGAACTACCCGATCCACCTTGGTGTCACCGAGGCGGGCGACGGCGAGGACGGGCGGATCAAAAGTGCGATCGGCATCGGGAGCCTCCTGGCCGACGGGATCGGCGATACGATCCGGGTCTCGCTTACGGAAGATTCCGTTTTTGAAATCCCTGTCGCGAAGGCCTTGGTCGCCCTCGCAAATAACAGGGGGCACAGGCGTCCCGCCTGTGAGAGCATTCCGACGACGGGCGGGACGCCCGTGCCCCCTGTGGTTCCCTGGAGGGATGGCCTCCGTGCCGTCCCATGTTTTGGATCGGAGAAGTCGGCGCTGACGGAGCAGCGCCCTCCAGATCTTGCGGCGGGGCATTGTGCCGAAACGAGCTGGACACCTGCGGCACTCCCCTTCGATCCGTTTTCTTACGCGAGACGCGCCTCGCATAAAATCCTGGCCGCCGGCATCCCGACGGGCGGACAGGAGATCGTCCGCGTTGCGGCCCGCCGGGCGGACTTCAACAAGCTTTCCAGCGCGGGCGATTTTTCTCCGGAGATCCTCTGCGAGGAAGCCGACCTTCTGGAGATCGACCCGCGCGATGATGCGGCGGTCGCCTCGGCGAATGCCTTGCCTGATGCGCGCTTAGTGACGGTCTCCGATTCCTGCGACCTCAACGTCATCCCCGCGTTCCGCATGCTCGCCGCCCGCCTCGACCCGCGGCACCCGATCCTGCTCGTTGATGAAAACACCCTCCTGACTGCCGCGACAAACATCGGCGCGCTGCTCTGCGATGGCATTGGCGATGCGATTCTTGTCCAGAGCGAGGAGTCTCAGTCGCTCGCCTACAACATCCTTCAAGCCGCCGGCGTGCGGATCTTCAAAACCGACTACGTTGCGTGCCCGAGCTGCGGGCGCACGCTCTTCAACCTCCAGGAGACGACCGCGAGGATCAAGGCGGCCACCCTGCATCTCAAAGGGGTCAAGATCGCGATCATGGGCTGCATTGTGAACGGACCCGGCGAAATGGCCGACGCGGATTTCGGCTACGTCGGCGGCGCTCCGGGCAAGGTCAACCTCTACGTCGGCAGGACGGCGGTCCGGTTCAACATCCCGGAGGCCGAGGCCGTGGACCGGCTCGTGGAACTCATCCGCGAGCACGGCCGCTGGTTTGATCGGCCAGAAAGATGAAAGAAATCCATGCGGTGACGGGGGCGTTTGGTTATTCCGGCCGCTACATCGCGGGCCGGTTGCTGGAGCAGGGGCGGACGGTTGTCACGCTGACGAACTCCGCTGGCCGGGCGGATTCGCTCTCTGGCAAGATCCGGGCCTTCCCGCTTTCCTTTGCCGAACCCGACAAGCTGGCGGCGGCACTGGCCGGGGTGGACGTGCTCTACAATACTTACTGGGTGCGCTTCAACCAGAGGGGATTCACCCGGGACCGGGCGGTGCAAAACACGCTGGCTTTGTTTGACGCGGCGCGGCGCGCGGGTGTCCGGCGCGTGGTTCACGTCAGCATCACGAACCCGGCGGAAGACTCGCCGATGGAATATTATTCCGGTAAGGCGCGGCTCGAGCGGGCGTTGCAGGAAAGCGGGCTGTCCTATGCGATCTTGCGGCCGGCCGTCCTGTTCGGACGCGAGGATATTCTCATCAACAATATTGCCTGGACGATCCGGCGGTTTCCCGTTTTTGGTCTCTTTGGCGACGGTTCCTACCGGCTTCAACCGATTCATGTGGATGATCTGGCGGCGCTGGCGGTCGCCGAAGGGATGAAGTCGGAAAACACCATCATCCATGCGATCGGGCCGGAAACATTTTCCTACCGCGAACTGGTGGAGGCCGTGGGCGTCGCGATCGGGTGCCGGCGCTGGCTGGTTGGCGTGCCGCCGGGGATCGGCTTCCTCATGTGCAAACTCGTCGGGTGGGTGATGCGCGACACATTCATCACGCGCGATGAAATCCGCGCCTTGATGGACGGGCTGCTTTATGTGGACGCGCTGCCCGCCGGCAAGACGTCGCTGACGGCCTGGATGCAAAAAAATGCCGCCACGCTGGGGCTGCGATACGCCAGCGGGCCGGGCCGCCGTGGCGACCGGCCGACGCCGTATTTTCGCGAGTAATCCGCTTCAAAGGTGCTTGTAAGGAAGCGGCAAGATGCCGCTTCCCCAAACAACCAGTCCCATTCGGGGCACCTTTCAAACCCAGGCACCAACAATTTGCTTTTTTGATGGATGGTTTCCGGATGGAATCCCCGCATGAAATTTCAACTTCTTGGGACGAGCGGGATCGAGGTTTCGCGGCTGGCTTACGGGTGCATGCGGATTTCCGGTTCCTGGGACCGCACCAAGGTCGATGCCGGAGTGATCAAGAACGGGATTCTTGCCCTCGAGACGGCTGTTGACGCCGGCTACACATTTTTCGACCACGCCGATATTTATGGCGACACGGCCTGCGAGTCGATTTTTGGAAAGGCTCTGGAGCTGCATCCGGATTGGCGCAAGAAGCTGGTCATCGCGACGAAATGCGGCATCCGGTTTGAAGATGAACCGAATCCCGGCCAGCCGCACCGCTACGATTTTTCCTGCGACCATATCGTCCGCTCGGCGGAAGAGTCGCTGGAGCGACTGCGGATCGAAACGATCGATCTTCTGATGCTTCACCGGCCGGATTTTCTGGCCGACCCGGAGGAAATCGCACGGGCATTTGTGAAACTGCGCGACGGGGGGAAAGTCCGCGAGTTTGGAGTCAGCAACTTCCGTCCGTCGCTGGTTTCGGCGGTTCAAAGCGCGCTGCCGTTTGCCTTGCAGGCCCATCAGGTGGAGGTTCATCTCCGGCGGCTGGCCTGCTTCACCGACGGCACGCTCGACCAGTGCCTGGAACGCAAAATCACTCCGATGGCGTGGAGCCCGCTGCAGCAGGGAAAACTGGCGACCGGTTTCGAGCCGGCCAAAGAGGCGGCGGATTTCGAGCATCATGTCGCGCTTCTGAAAGCGCTGGATGCGGCCGCCCGGGAATTGGGAACAGAGCGAACCGTCATCGCTCTCGCCTGGCTGCTGCGGCATCCGAGCGGCATGGTTCCGGTGATCGGCAGCGCGAAGCCCGAAAACATCCGCAAGGCGGCACTGGCCGCAGAGATCGAAATCGACCGCGACACCTGGTATCGCATCCTCCTCGCGGCAAGGGGTGAAAAGCTTCCGTAG
>Ga0194039_1000595_pt1 | contig 21442 bp, 16 predicted proteins | sample JunL228m_MetaG_FD_148679 | JGI IMG/M metagenome (GOLD analysis project Ga0194039, IMG submission 148679) | Anoxic zone freshwater microbial communities from boreal shield lake in IISD Experimental Lakes Area, Ontario, Canada - Jun2016-L227-8m | ecosystem: Environmental > Aquatic > Freshwater >... | reverse complement strand
ATATTCAAGTCATTACTTAATCGACATAAAAAAGGAGTATAAAAATGGGTTGGGCAGCAATAATATTAGGTGGAGTAGGTGGTTTTTTAGTGGGCGGACCTATTGGAGCGGCAGCAGGAGCAGCTATTCTTGGTGGCGCAACAAGCTTTTCTAGATTTGATGGACATGAAGAAGGAAAGAAAGAAGGAATACAAGAGGGAGATGCAAAGTGCACAGCTACAGTAGAGAAAATAGAAGCTCAATTGAACGGGCTAAGAAACAAGTTTTCTGATACAAAAGATTATTTCGATGCTGTAATAGTTCTTTATGCTATAGGTATAGCTGCAGCAAATATAGATGGAAAAATATCTGAAGAAGAGCTTCAAGATATAGATGAATTTGTTGCAGGTGTAAGTTCCCGTGCAATACCTCCAATTATCAAATCAAAAATCATAGAATTCAGAAATAATCCTCCAAGCATATCCACAGCTATGTCTTTATTAAAAAATTCCCCTCAGATAGAGACTATTGCACCTATGATTTATCCTCTAATAAAAGTTGTTGTTCAGGCAGACGGTATTGTTGGACTAGCTGAACAACAACTTCTAGAAATGCTTGAGCCTTTCAAAGAATTACAATAATAAGCAGGGTATATCTATGAATACTTTGGAGAGATTTGAACGCCGTAAAAAGATTCTTAATGAGTGCAGAAACAATCAAAGTTCAGTTGTTGTTAATATCGACTTGGATAAAATTTCAAACGAGGCTGACACTGAGAGAATAAGCAAAATTCATGCAGATTTAGATAATTTCTATTCTTTTGAACCTGATATGTCAGTATCTGATCAGGAAGTTAATAATTTATTAGAGAAGTAAAAGCTAATTTCCATGAGGAAAACTTTAACAATCTCATGTCTGAATGCAAAGACAAAGTGATTAGCTCGATTCTTGTTCCTTTTGGGCTTGGAAAGATAGTTTTTCAAGGAGACAAGGATGGAGGGAATGTCACAACTACTAATAACTTTGAAAAGGGAATTGTAGCAACAAAGGCAGACGGTAAAAAGTATGATGAATGGCTTAATAATGTTAGTCATTTTGATAGAAAACCTTACGAGCAAGACTTTCCAGATAAAAGGAAAAATATATTTCAGAGTTCAGATAAAGTAACTGATGGATATACAGGCAAAGAGTTGCCAAAAGATGGCAGGACTCACTTAGATCATATAACATCTGCAAATGAGATTGATACAGATCCTAGAGCTAATTTATTTCAGGCAAAAGACAAAAGAGTGACAATGGCAAACTCGGACAAGAATCTTACAATGACAGATTCTTCCCTAAATATGTCCAAGAAAGATAGTGATTTAAATACTTGGGCAAATAAGCCTTCATCAGACGATCCATCTAAAACCAATAGGGAAAAGTATGGCATCGATAAAAAACTGATGAAGGAAAAATATGAGCAATCAAAAAGTCATATATCAAAAACACTTGCTTATGACCAATTCAAGAAACAGGTTCCTGAGGTATTAATAACAGGAGCAAGTGAGGTTGCTAAAATGGGGCTTCAACAATCTGTGGGGATATTGCTTAGTGAATTCTTTTCATCAGTGTTTGATGAAGTAAAGGATGTTTACAAGCATAGCTTTAGGGCTGATTTTAAAGTTGAAGGTTTTTTTGCTATACTGGGCGCAAGATTAAAAAGGATAGCAGAAAAGGTAACAAGTAAATGGAAAGATGTCCTTACTGCTTTTAAAGATGGGGCTATATCAGGGTTTTTGTCAAATTTAGCTACCACAATAATAAATATGTTTGTAACGACAGCCAAACGCGTCGTTAGAATGATAAGAGAAGGTTTTTTCTTTTTGCTCAAAGCGATAAAAATGCTTATTTTTCCACCAAAAGGTATGACATTTAAACAAGCAGCTCACGAGGCTACCAAGCTTATTGGTGCGGGCTTAGCTATTACAGGAGGCATATTGCTTGAAGAAGTGGTTGAGAAATGGATAAGCGCAATGTTGCCTGGCATGGGATTCCTAGTAGGTACGATAGTTGCAATTGTTGTAGGAGCTGTTACTGGCATTGCGACAACTTTAACAGTTTATGCTATTGATAAGATTGACCTATTTGGAGTGAAGGCCGAAGAGAAAGCCAAGTTCGTTATGAACACCTTGTCTGATAGATTTGAGAGTTCTTACGCTAACTGTGAGAAATTGATTCAAGAAATCTTATAAATCGAAGTTTGTCTAAGGAATTTAAGATAAAAAAGACTGGAAAGTAAATTCCAGTCTTTTTTTTCTTATCTGAAATTCAGATTAGTATCGGCGTTTTGGAGGTCTGGGCGAAAATGATATCCTTATTATCAAAAAATACTATTTCAGTATATTCATGAAAAGTCTTTGGAAAGTTTGTGACAACGGCCAAACAAGTTGCCATGATAGATCATAGAGAAAAGACTAAAAGGACATAAGAGACCAAAATACAATCTAAAGATTCTTTCTGGGTCTTTTCCAGCCTATCGGTAATGCTAAATAAAAAAGGCGCCCGTTAGTCACGGACGCCCAATGAGCAACTATCAACTATTCTTAGAACAAGCCTACAATATTTCCTTTTTCGTCAATATCGACTTTTGTGTAACTCGGATTAGTTCCCAGCCCTGGCATTGTTGAAATTGCTCCTGTCAACACATAGATAAATCCTGCGCCAGCTGAGAGGAATACTTCTCTGACTGGAATTGAGTAGTTTTTAGGCCACCCTTTCATATTAGGATCGTGCGAAAGTGAGTATTGAGTTTTTGCCATACAAATTGGAAGATGACCGAAATCTTTCTGATAATATTCCAATTGCTTTACAGCAAGTTCAGAAAACTCTACGCCGCCTGCACTGTAAACTTCCTTGCAGATTTTGTTAATCTTTTCTACGAGCGGAAGCTTGTCTTCGTAAAGCATTTTGAATTTTGAAGGTTTATCGCAGGCTTCGACTATTGCCTGAGCAAGTTCTTTGCCTCCTTCTCCTCCTAACCCATGGACATTGCTTTCAGCGACCTTGTAAGCTCCAAATTCCATAGCTTTTTTCTTTAGGAAGTCAATTTCCTTTTGTGTGTCTGTTGTAAATCTGTTGATTGCGACAACTGCAGGAATTCCGAACCTATTTATATTTGCGATGTGGGCTCTTAAATTTTCCATTCCTAGTTCGAGAGATTCCAGATCTTCAGAAACAAGTTTTGCATCAAGAGGTTTTCCGGGGACTATTTTGAATCTGCCGGAATGGCTCTTGAGAGCTCTCACTGTACAAACTACAACTGCTGCGCTTGGGTCAATTCCAGAGTATCTTGTTTTAATATCGCAGAATTTTTCGAATCCCATATCTGAACCGAATCCTGCCTCAGTTACGACATAGTCAGCTAGTTTTAGAGCTATTCTGTCAGCAATAATAGAAGAATTGCCATGGGCTATATTGGCAAACGGGCCTGCGTGAACGAAACACGGAGTATGCTCAGTAGTCTGCATCAGCGTAGGTTTAATAGCTTCTTTCATAATTACTGCCATTGAGCCTGCTATTCCAAGGTTTTCGGCGGTAACAGGTTCTCCGTCAACATTCAAAGCCATAACGCATTTGCCGAATTTTTTGCGCATATCCTGAAGATTTTCTGCAAGCGCGAGAATAGCCATTAGTTCTGAAGCTACTGATATATCAAAATTAGTATGCCTTGGCACGCCGTTATCATTATCTTTTGCGCCAGTGGTCGGAAGTCCAATTTTAATGCTTCTAAGCGCGCGATCATTAATATCTACGACTCTCTTCCAGAAAATCCTGTCCTTATCTATTTTGAGGGCTTTTAGCCCTGAACGCTTCTCAAAGTCTTCGTAACCTTTGCGTTCTTCATGGTAAAGTCTCGTGTCCAGAGCAGCAGCGCCGAGATTGTGTGCGGCTGTGATCGCATGAATGTCGCCTGTGAGATTAATATTGAAGTCTTCCATCGGAATGACCTGAGAGTAACCGCCGCCAGCCGCGCCGCCTTTAATTCCGAATACCGGCCCCATACTGGGCTGACGAATACAGGTGAAAACTTTTTTGCCTATTTTAGCCAAACCTAATGAAGATCCAATTGTCGTGACTGTTTTTCCTTCTCCCAGAGGAGTAGGATTTATTGCAGTAACAACAATAAGTTTACCATTTGGTTCATTTTTTAGCCTGTCAAGAATATCGAGGTTAACTTTGCCTTTAGTATGTCCATAAGGCTCAAGTTCTCTGTGCAAAATTCCTGCTGCTTCAGAGATTTCATTTATAGGTTTAAGTTTTATTGCCTGAGCGATTTCGATGTCTGATTTCATAATACCCCTTGTTCATAGTTAAAAATTGAGTAATGAATTATTTATGGAAATTAGTCGGCTAGAAAGTAGCATTCATAAATTATCTGGACAATCAGATTTTATAAATTTGCCTAGAAACAGTATCAATTTTATTCCATTTTAAAATTCACTATGATATAATCGATTTCAAGTATCATGCATTAGCTCATTATTGTTTCATTCAAGGGATTTTTTATGGAAGAAAATAAAATTATAACTTTTTTTGCTCCGGCAGAGAGAGCTACAGGTGATGTTATTCAAGAAGAGTCAAAGCTTTTTCACGATGGAGGCCTTTTTGAGAACCTTTCTGAAGCTGTTCCAACTATATTTTTAATCTTGAATGAGTTCAGACAAATTGTTTTTACTAATAACCGCTTACCGGAATTGCTTGGTCTGAAATCTTCTGAGTGTCTTTTGGGCAAAAGGCCTGGCGAAGCGCTTAATTGTGCCTATGCTACTGTAAATGAAGGCGGATGCGGTACTTCAGAGTTTTGTAGGGAGTGTGTAGCCGTCAGAGCAATTCTCAAGGCAATGAAAGGGATTACGGCAATAGAAGAATGTTCTCTTTTAACAAAGAACAATGATGCTATAAATCTTAAAGTCTGGGCGACTCCTTTTACTTTGGGTGAAACAAAATACACAGCCTTTGCTGTTACAGATATAAGCAGTGAAAAAATGTATCATAATCTGCAAAGAACATTTTTTCACGATATCGTAAATGTTGCGGGCGGAATATCAGGTTTAGTTGAATTATTGTCCTCTCCAAATACTACTGCTACAAGACAGGAATATATGCAAATGCTTCAAGAATCAACAAAGAAGCTCCTGGCTGAAATCGAAACTCAGCGTGAAATGTCAAAAATCAGCCAGGGAGAATTTAATATATCGCTGGATTCGTTCTCCTCTTTAAATCTCTTAAAGTCTCTAATCAGCCTCTATCAGCCGCATGAAGTTGCAAGAGGGAAATCAATTATTATCCTTCCATCTGTTCAAGATACAACTATTTTAACAGACCAGACCCTTCTTCTCAGAGTGTTGGGTAATATGACAAAAAACGCTCTTGAAGCAAGCAAATCAGGAGATAGGGTGAATTTAAACTGTTTTGAAGAGAATAATGAATTTGTTTTCTCTGTAAATAATAAAAATTTTATGCCTAAAAATGTTCAGCTTCAGGTTTTCAAGCGTTCTTTCTCTACAAAAGGCAAAGAGCGCGGAATCGGGACTTACAGTATGAAATTGATCGGTGAAAATTTTTTGAAAGGAAAAGTTCATTTTGAATCAGATGAAGTTAATGGTACAACCTTCTTCATAAGCATTCCCAAGAGTATTGCCAATTAATGTGCTTTAGATAAAAAATGATATGTTTTAAAAAAATATTTTTTTTAGTGTTGCAAAAAACTCCGTTTACTTTAGAATCGAATCTAGTTTCATAAACTACATATATTTCTATAAATTATAACAAAATAAGGAGAGGATATGAAAAATTTATTGCTAGGCGCAATAGTTGCGTTGGGGCTAACTGCTTTTGCAGGAACATCATTGGCTAACGACGGTTCTGGATCTACACCGGTACAGTTCTCAGTTTGGCCTGGAGTTACTAATTGGCCTGATAGCTACAATGTTGATGGCGTAAAATTAGATGTACCATTTGGCTGGAATGACAGCGGCACAAATCAAAAAGTTAACGGGTTTGAGTTCGGTTTCTTCTCCCAGTCTAGAAATGTAAATGGGCTACAGTTGACAATGCTCAACCTCTCAAATTACGGTGGCGAAGGTGCCCAGATTGCTTTCTTGAATTTTGGCGATGGCTTTAAAGGCGCTCAGATTTCTGCAGGTGCGAACTGGATGTCAAAAAGCTCAGGATTTCAACTCGGCACTTTGAATGCGGCAGATGCTAACTGCAAAGCCGTTCAGGTTGGTGCAGTAAATGTTTCTAGTATTAATGCTAAAGGTGCTCAGATTGGTGTAATTAATTCGGGCTCAAACTATGAAGGTTTCCAAGTTGGCGTATTGAACATTATGGACGACGAAGATGTTCCTGGAAGAAAGCCTTCTAAAGGTTTCCAGTTTGGTTTGATTAACTATATGAATGACGGATTCCTACCTATATGCATTCTCTTTAACTACAGTTTCTAATTTAGACTCTAGTTTATCTACTAAAAGCGCAGTGTGAGAATTCACTGCGCTTTTTTTATTTTATAGGAACTTGACAAAATAATATCAATGCCTATAATACTTATATTATTTGTAATGAATACATAGGTTTAGATATGAAGTTGACGGTAAAAACAAAATATGGTCTTAATGCTTTGGCATATATAGTCAAAGAATTTAAAGGTTTGCCTATCACAGGTAAAACTATCTCAGGCAGTCAAAAGATTTCGGAGGCTTATGTTGAGCAGGTTATGCTTCCTTTGGTCTCAGGTGGATTAGTCAGGACTATCAGAGGCTCGAAAGGTGGATATATTCTAAGCAAAGATGCCAAAGATATAACTCTTCTTGACATCATTGAATTATTTGAAGGGAAGATCGATTTTTCCAGCTCTGATGAATCCGATAAATCAAGTTTACAGCCGTATGAATATTGGAGCCGGGATTTATGGAAAGTTTTTGAGTCAAAAATTAGAACAGCTGCTTCTGATTTAACTCTGGATGAAATAATTGCAAAATATATGAATAACTATAAAGAAGGAGAATATACAATATGAGAGTTTTTGATGATATCAGTAAAACTATTGGAAATACGCCTCTTGTAAAAATTAATAAGTTGATCGGTGGAACTAATTCAATTTACGGAAAACTTGAATTTTTTAATCCTACCTCTAGCATTAAAGACAGGATCGCAGTCAATATGATTGATAATGCGGAGAAAATGGGGCTTCTAAAGCCAGGTTCAGTAATAATTGAACCGACAAGCGGAAATACAGGTCTTGGTTTGGCTATGGTTGCCGCCGCAAGAGGCTATAAACTTATAATTACTATGCCTGAAACCATGTCCATCGAAAGACAGAAGCTAATGCGTTATCTTGGGGCTGAACTAGCTTTAACAGACGGTTCAAAAGGAATGAAAGGAGCAGTAGAAATGGCAGAGAAGCTCCAGGCTGATATTCCAGGTTCTTTTATACCTCAGCAGTTTAACAATTGCTACAACCCTGAAATTCACTATAAAACAACAGGTCCTGAAATCTGGAATGATTTGGATGGCAAGGTTGACTATTTTATAGCAGGGGTGGGTACCGGAGGTACAATTACTGGAGCCGGAAAGTTTTTAAAAGAGCAAAATCCATCCATCAAGCTAATCGCTGTTGAACCGTCATCCTCACCTGTAATATCCGGCGGAGAGGCAGGCAAGCATGGTATTCAAGGAATTGGAGCAGGTTTTATTCCGGGAGTTCTTAATACAAAGATAATAGATGAAATTATTACTGTCTCTGACAATGAATCTATTCAGACTGCGAAATTGTTGGCTCAAAAAGAGGGAATCCTTGCAGGTATTAGCGCTGGAGCTGCTATATTTGCGGCTTTAAAAATAGCCCAGAGAGATTCTGTTCAGTCAAAAAATATTGTAGTTATCATTCCTGATACAGGCGAGAGATACATATCTACAGATTTGTTCAAAAATTAAATAGAAAGCAGGCTTATTATGTCCAAATACGGAAATTCTACTATCACGCTTCATGAAGGTTTCAGTTCTGATCCCGCTACAGGGTCTTGTGCGGTTCCTGTCTATCAAACAACAAGTTATGTTTTTAAATCTTCAGAGCACGCCGCCAACTTATTTGCTTTAAAAGAATTTGGGAATATTTACACTAGACTCATGAATCCGACGACGGATGTTTTAGAGAAAAGAATTGCAGCTTTGGAAGGCGGAACAGGCGCCTTGGCTACATCAAGCGGAATGGCAGCAATATTTCTTGCAATTACCAATATTGCAAAAGCTGGAGACCACATTATTTCTTCTGGTTCTCTTTACGGAGGAACGGAAACCCTTTTCAGGCACACTTTGCCGCGATTCGGAATAGAAGTAACTTTTATCGATGAATTTACCGCTGAGAAAATTCAAAAGGCTGTTAAAGATAATACAAAGCTAGTTTACGGTGAAACTATCGGCAATCCCAAAGGCGATGTTCCGGATTTCGAAACCATAACTAAAGCCGCACATGCTCATAAAATTCCTGTAATTATCGATAACACTTTTGCTCCTATATTGTGCAAACCTTTTAAATATGGCGTTGATATTGTTGTTCATTCGACCACTAAATGGATAGGCGGTCACGGAAACTCTATCGGGGGAGTTATAGTTGACAGCGGTAAATTTGACTGGTCTTCAGGAAAATTCCCAGAGTTCACTCAACCTGATTCAAGCTATCATGGGGTGGTTTACCACGATGCCTTAAGCAATGTGACTGGAGTTGGGAATATTGCCTATATAATCAAGGCAAGAGTTCAGGGAATGAGGAATATTGGAATGTGCCCAAGTCCGACAAATTCCTTTAATACAATTCAAGGCCTCGAAACTTTGGCTTTAAGAATCCAAAAACATAGTGAAAATGCTCTCAAGCTTGCTGAATTTCTTGCTAACCATCCTATTGTTTTAGCGGTCAACTACACTGGATTGCAAAGCCATATATATCATAATATTGCCAAGAAATATCTAGATGGTGGATTTGGTTCTGTTATGACCTTTGAAATCAAAGGTGGAAGTGTAGCAGGCAGGAAGTTTATTGACAGCGTCAACCTTGCTAAACATCTGGCGAATGTCGGAGATGCAAGAACTCTTGTCATCCATCCTGATTCTACTACACACCAGCAGTTATCGGACTCTTCTAAACTTGTAGCAGGCGTTACTCCCGGTCTTATCAGAATATCTGTAGGCATCGAGGATATTGAAGATATAATTGCAGACATTGATCAGGCTATCAGAGCGACTCAAAAAACTGCTTAAGCTAATGAATCAAATTTACCTTGATTATAATGCTACTACACCCGTAAGTTCGGAAGTTATGGAGGCTATGCATCCATACTTCTCTACTAATTACGGAAATCCTTCAAGTTCCCACTCGGCAGGTCAAAAGGCTCTTAGAGCTATGGATTTGGCAAGAACTCAAGTGGCATCGCTACTCGAGGCAAAAGTTGACGAAATCATTTTTACTGGAAGCGGAACTGAAGCTAATAATATCGCTCTTATTGGGATAGCTAATAAATTCAAAGGCAAGGGAAATCATATAATAACAAGTTCAGCCGAACACAGTTCAGTTTATAACACTTGTAAACACCTTGAATCCTGCGGCTTTGAACTTACTTATTTGCCGGTAGATTCTAACGGAATAGTAAGCTGCGAAGACCTAAAGACATCCATTACAGACAAAACTATTCTTATTTCAGTCATTCTTGCAAATAATGAAACAGGTGTAATTCAGAATATTAAGGAGTTTGCTGCTATTGCAGGAGAACATCGAATTGTTTTCCATACGGACGCAGTTCAGGCGGCAGGGAAAATAGCCCTGGATGTAAGTGAACTTGGAGCTGACATGATGTCAATTTCAGCGCACAAAATCTATGGGCCGAAAGGCGTTGGCGCTTTGTTTATCAGAAGAGGCTTGTCCTTATCCACTCTGATTCATGGCGGTGGACAGGAACGCAAACTTCGTTCTGGCACAGAAAATGTGCCGGCTATTGTAGGTTTCGGCAAGGCGTGTGAAGTAGCCAAACTTAATTTAACCTTAAATTCTGCCCGTCTTTCTCAAATAAAAAATCTGCTTGAAAAAGAAATCCTTTCCCGTATAAAAGGCAGCAAAATAAATGGTGTTGGAGCCCCAAGAGTATCGAACACAACAAATATAAGTTTCGTAGGAACTGAAAGCGAAACGCTGTTAGTTAAACTTGACCTTAATGGAATATTTGTATCATCAGGTTCTGCATGTGGAGCGGCAAGTTTGGAACCTTCCAGGACTCTCAAAGCCATGGGGCTTACGGAAGTACAACAACATAGTGCTCTTCGCTTCTCTGTCGGCTTGCAAACAACCTCTCAGGATATAGACTTTACAGTCGAAACATTGAAGAAATTATCAAACCAATAAAATAACTGATTGGTTTACATGGTTGGGAGAAAATACTAATGACTACTCAAAAGACATTTGTAGCAGCTTTAAGCGGTGGAGTTGATTCTTCGGTTGCTGCTGCCATTTTTGTAAGAAGTGGGCACAAAGTCGTTGGTGCTACTCTCAAAATGAAAAACTGCGATGATACAAAGGAAAAAACCAAAGCCTGTTGTGGTCTTGATGATAATATTCAAGCGAGACTTGCCGCTGATAAACTTGGAATACCTCATTATTTTGTTGATGGCAGAAAAGAGTTCAGAGAAAAGATTCTTCAGTATGCTATGAACGAATATGCTGTTGGAAGAACTCCTAATCCTTGCGTCCTGTGCAACTTCTACTTGAAGTTTGGCGCTTTGATGAGATTTGCAAAAGAGATCGGAGCTGGAGGAATAATAACTGGACACTACGCAATTATAAAAAGATATGGCAGTGCTGACGCCAGAATTTTCAAGGGCGTAGATGATAATAAGAATCAGACCTATTTTCTGTGCGGTTTAACTCAGGAACAAATTAATTTTTCATATTTCCCTTTAGGTGAATTAACCAAACCTGAGGTTAGGAATTTAGCAGAAGAATTTGACTTGCCAAACGCAAAGAAAGAGGAGAGTCAGGACGCTTGTTTTGGTTACAAGGGCGAAACCTTTGCTCAAACTCTTTCCAGAACTTTCAAGCATCCTGCCAAACAGGGCAATATAATTGATGAAAATGGTAAAATCCTAGCTAAACATGATGGTATTGAGAACTTCACGATAGGTCAGAGAAGAGGACTTGGTATTGCTTTGGGAAGTCCAGCATTTGTTGTAAGCATTAACTCTATATCAGGTGATGTAGTAGTAAGTTCGAATCCTGAACTTCTTTTAATGAAAACCTTCACTGCAAGCAATATGAACTATCTTGATTTTCAAACTCAAACTCTTGAATGCGAAGTTCAGACTCGTTACAGGCAGACGCCTCAAAAGGCTGTTGTTTCTAAGTTAGACAATCATAGAACCAAAATTGAACTAGCCGAACCTCTCAGAGCCGTAACCCCTGGGCAAGCTTTGGCTATCTATAATGGTGATCAGCTTATAGCAGGTGGGTGGATCGACTATCTTACCGGTTCAAAATGAATGGGAATTATGCTTAACCGTAGAATGAGTCTTGTAGCGAATAGTCTTTCATTATTGTTTATATAAGGAGTCATGAAAAAGCCTTAAGCTGTCTCCCTACGAAAGATTCTATTATTGAAGTCTCTTTTGAAGAAATTAGAATGCAATGATTCATTAATATTGTTTTTATCATATACTTCATTAAATCTAGTATTTGAAAGTAGGCTAAAAAAGTTAGGTAATTCTGACTTAAAATATAAGATATAGGAAATATTTAAATTTTATGCTGCTGCTTAGAGATCATATTGGTATATTCGGCAGAATGAATGCCGGGAAAAGTTCTGTTATGAATCTGCTTACCCAAAGTGATACATCGATTGTAGATCCCACACCAGGCACAACGGCAGATACAAAAATCACTATGATAGAACTGCATGGGCTTGGTCCTGCAAAGCTTTTTGATACAGCAGGAATGGACGAGTCAAACGAACTTGGGGACAAGAAAAAAAGTAAAGTGTTATTATGCTTGAAAGAATGTGATCTGGTTCTGCTTGTCATTGATCCTAGAATTCAGACATTTGAGACTGAAAATGAAATCCTTAACAGTGCGAGAGAACAAGACAAGCAAATCATAATTATAGTTAACATATTCAATGGACTGGACTACACTAAAGAAATATATAAATTTGATCAAAATATGCCACTGATAAAGTTTTATGGAAAGATCTGTATTTCAGCTAGCGACCCGTCATGCCGGCAAAACCTAATCAATTTTATCCTAAAGAATTATGTTCCAAAAAATGTTAAAATAGACCTCCTTCCATTTATCAAAAAAGATGAATTTTACATTTTAAATATTCCGATGGATGAAGAAACTCCTCATGGGAGATATTTAAGGCCACAGGAAATGAGCGAAGAATACATAGCAAGGCATTGGGCTTTTCCTGTTTCTTACAGAATGGATCTTAGCAATGCAAGATCTGGAAAAGTTCAGGAAAAGGAACGCTTCACCAGATTTCTTGCCAGTTTCAGTAAAAGACCAAAGTTAATGATAACTGATTCACAGGCAATGGATATTGTCAAAGATTGGCTGCCTGAAGATATTATGCTTACTACTTTTTCCATAATGATGGTTAATTACATGAGTAGTGGCATGCTGAAAGGATTCGTGGATGGCGTGAAAGTTATCGATAACTTGAAACCAAACGATAAAGTCTTAATAGTTGAAGCCTGCAATCACTCTAGAATAGCCGAAGATATTGGAACTTCTCAAATACCTAAAATTCTTAACAGGAAAATCCCAGGATTGATAATTGAGCATAACTTTGGAAGAGAATTTCAAGAAAATGCTAACCTCAGTGTTTATAAGCTGATTATTCACTGCGGCGGCTGTATGGTAACTCCTCAAACTATGTCTGCAAGAATAAGAGATTTGTCGCACCTTGGAATTCCTTACACCAATTACGGAGTGTTCCTTTCTTGCCTCCACGGTAAACATTGTCTGGATAGGGTGCTGAAACCATGGGGAATAACGGCGTAGAAAATCAAGTTGAATTTTGCCCCTGAAACTAGCATTAATATAATGAAAAATAGTGAGATTTTGTAATGCTGCAAAAGCAGGTTCAAACGGATAATTTTATGGTTATAGACTATCAGAAAAAGATTATTGATAAAATTTTAACTATTAAAAAAGAAAGAAATGCTATTATCCTTGCTCACAATTATGTGCTTGGAGAAGTTCAGGATATAGCAGACTTCACAGGAGATTCTCTAGGACTAAGCAGAAAAGCAAGAACAGGACATAATAGTATTTTGCGGCGTAAAATTTATGGCTGAAACAGCTAAAATTCTTTTGCCTGAAAAGATAGTTCTTCTTCCAGTTATTGATGCCGGTTGCCCTATGGCTGATGCCGAAGGCGTAAGAGACCTCAAGAAGAAATATCCTAGCCCAAGTCCAACGGTAAAGTTGAGATTATGAGGCTAGACCGGATACTTTTGGGACACTACAACCTCTTTGCCACGATATATTTTTTCGTTCCTTTGCCGGGTTTAAGTTTAAGGGCGTTGTAAATTTTAGTATGGCATGGTTCGGCTTGACCGGACACTCTGACATGGTGGATGCGCTGTTTGTTATCGGGGATGATGGTCGTAGATCTCTGATGCGTTCCTAATACTTTGCAAATAGATGCCCACCTGCGTGTGTCTCCAGACTGGTTTAGTCTGTATTCAATATTGATTAAAATGTGGTAAGCAAGAATCGAAATAAACAGATGTCCTTTGGTTCTTTCGGCTCCCTGATGGTAAATGGGTCTTGCGCCGAGTTCTGATTTCAGGCAGCGGAAGGCTTCTTCCACCCTTGTCAGAGTCATATAGAGCGTCCATATTTCCTCTGGGGTTTTATCTTTAAGGGTTGTTTCTATTACATACGCCCCGTTGAGAGGATTTGAGGCATTCTTTTCAATGTCGAAGACCGGATTTTCCCGGAAGTTGAGTTCAATTGTAGAGCCTGGGTTTGCCGGATCAGCAGTAAGTTCAATGCTGAAGTACTTGCATAAGTTTGCATAACGCTCTTCCCGTCTGCCTATTTTTTTATATATTTTGTCTGTCTGCTTAATGCTTCCTTTTCTTACAGATCTCTGAAGAGGCTAAATCTTCAGATGCCCGTTCAGTCCATCGTCTGCTCATGGCATCTTCTTTTTCCTTCCTTCCCTCGCTGACGCAGAGAATTTCAACTGTATCGGCATTGGGGACTTCTTTTATTCTGATTTCCTTACCATTTTTTGTGAAGGATTTGAACTCAGGATCGGTTTGATTGTTTTCAAACTCTTCAAGGTAATATGCGTTGCGTGGACCTCTGGTTATCAGGATGTAATGTATGTTCTTTTCTTTCAGAAGTTTAATATTCTCTGCTGTGGCTATTCCCCTGTCCATTGCAAGAGTCGGAGTCATGCCGGGCAGACACTCTTCAAAATATCCCATTTTCTGGAGAATTTCGCTTAATGTTCCGGGTTCGCCTATATTGCCTGGAAATATTTCGCTTGTAACTGGAAAACCTGAGGAGTCCACTAACAATCCGAGGGAAACAAGAGGACAGTCGTGTCGTTTCTCTTTTGATTTTGCATGCATTGCCAGGCTGTTCCCCAATGCCTGCCCTTCAAAGTAGAAGTTCGTTAAATCGAACAAATAGAGCATCTCCCGTCCAGGATGGAGTTTGGCCTCAATGTTAAACAGATGCTCTTCAAGCTCTTTCTTATGCCCCAGAAGTTTGTCGCCTATCCTGTAAATAGGGTTTAACCCCACATTGTCCAGCGATTCTTCTGTCAGTTCCCCTATAGATGAGGAGTTATTAATCCATTCCCATGTGGCAAGTTCGCTGCAGTGGTTTATCAACCGCCCGCAGACTATTGCTTCTGAGAGACTTCTTTCTTTCGCAGTAAACCCCATTTCAGCAAGTTTCTGAGGCAATTTCAGCTCATCCCATACGCTGTGGGCGACAAACTCAGGTCCGAAACTCCTGTACTTGGTGTTTGTAAGGTTTTCCAGGTTTACCGTTACTTCATTAACATCGGCATCTTTCCTGTTTTCAATCCTTCTGGCGCTGCGTATTGTAAATCGCTCCATAGCAGTATCAGCAGCATTCCTTACTTTCAATGAAATCTTTGTCCCGAGAAGATCTAATTCGCACTGCCCGGATATCCGACTTTCAAGCTCAGCTACAAGAAGATGCCAACAATCTCTGGGCAGCTAGGGGTTCTGACTCTCCCGAAAGACAATCCGAATAAGATATTTATTCCCATTTTCTGAATAAGCTGTCTGTATGAACATGAAGAAAATCAATCTTGAGGATGTTCTGGCCTCACTCGAAAAGATGCAGTTTGAAATTAACCTCTCCGCTGAGCTCATAGAAAAAGCCAGAATACCTATTTTTAGAATGCTGAAGGTAAGCTTTAGACTGGTTTTCCACAATTCTTTCCCTTTTCTTTAGAATTGGATTTGTCTTCTTAAATGTTCTGATTATCTTAGAGGCTCTTCGATGAAAATCGAGGTAAAGACGACTGAAAATTTGAGGCTAAAAAAAACTTCAGAAAAAGATTAGAAGTTTGATTGACAAACAGGCTGAATCATTTAGTTTATAAGCCTTGCTCGGAAAAACCGGGTATGCTGATTGAAAGATTTGAGAATTGAATTATGCGGGTAACCCCCGCAAAAAATTTATTGAGACTTTATAGAGATATAAAGTAGTAGTTCTTTGTACATTGAAAGAACTCGCATAAAAGATGATGGCAGTCAGAGATGGCTGATATCAAATATATTTTATGGAGAGTTTGATCCTGGCTCAGAACGAACGCTGGCGGCATGGATTAGGCATGCAAGTCGAACGCTTGTAGCAATACAGGAGTGGCGAAAGGGTGAGGAACAAGTGAGTAAACTGCCTTCTAGTTGGGAATAACCTCGCGAAAGCGAGGCTAATACCGAATGTGACATATTTAGCGCATGTTAGATATGTTAAAGATTTATCGCTAGAAGATGTGCTCGCTTCCCATTAGCTAGTTGGTGAGGTAATGGCCCACCAAGGCTATGACGGGTAGGTGGTCTGAGAGGATGGTCACCCACACTGGGACTGAGATACTGCCCAGACTCCTACGGGAGGCTGCAGTCGAGAATCTTCCGCAATGGGCGAAAGCCTGACGGAGCAATGCCGCGTGAAGGATGAAGGTCTTAGGATTGTAAACTTCTGTCACCGGGGATGAATTATGACAGTACCCGGGGAGGAAGCACCGGCTAACTACGTGCCAGCAGCCGCGGTAATACGTAGGGTGCGAGCGTTGTTCGGAATTATTGGGCGTAAAGGGTTCGTAGGAGGTTCATTAAGATTGGTGTGAAATCCCAAGGCTCAACCTTGGAACTGCATTGATTACTGATGGACTAGAGTATCGTAGAGGAGAGCGGAATTCCAGGTGTAGCGGTGGAATGCGTAGATATCTGGAAGAACACCGACAGCGAAGGCAGCTCTCTGGGCGAAAACTGACTCTGAGGAACGAAAGCGTGGGTAGCAAACAGGATTAGATACCCTGGTAGTCCACGCTGTAAACGTTGTATGCTTGGTCTGAGCGGATTCAACCCCGTTCGGGTCGGAGTTAACATGTTAAGCATACCGCCTGGGGACTACGGCCGCAAGGCTAAAACTCAAAGGAATTGACGGGGGCCCGCACAAGCGGTGGAGCATGTGGCTTAATTCGAGGCAACGCGAAGAACCTTACCTAGGTTTGACATATAGTTGATCTCTTGTGAAAGCAAGATTCCCTTCGGGGCAATTATACAGGTGCTGCATGGCTGTCGTCAGCTCGTGTCGTGAGATGTTCGGTTAAGTCCGGCAACGAGCGCAACCCACGTCGTTAGTTGCTAACAGGTAATGCTGTGCACTCTAACGAGACTGCTCGTGTTAAGCGGGAGGAAGGCGTGGATGACGTCAAGTCCGTATGGCCTTTATACCTAGGGCTGCACACGTGCTACAATGGGTGATACAATGGGACGCAATACCGCGAGGTGGAGCAAATCCCCAAAATCATCCTCAGTTCAGATTGCAGTCTGCAACTCGACTGCATGAAGTTGGAATCGCTAGTAAAGGCGTATCAGCAACGGCGCCTTGAATACGTTCCCGGGCCTTGTACACACCGCCCGTCACATCATGGGAGCTGATTGCACCCGAAGTCACTGACTCAACTGTCAAAGGAGAGAGGTGCCTAAGGTGTGGTGAGTGACTGGGATGAAGTCGTAACAAGGTAGCCGTAGGGGAACCTGCGGCTGGATCACCTCCTTTCTAAGGAGTAATCTTCTAAAATGTAATTAACAAACGAGTATATTTAAGAAGATACGGTTGAATGTCCCTTAAGTGGGATATGGTCAAAGGAAACTTTGGCAAGGGGTTATTCGCATAATTCAATTCTTCAATCAAAAGATTGAAATAAGATTAGGTAACTGGGGCCTTAGCTCAGCTGGCTAGAGCGTCAGCTTTGCAAGCTGAATGTCAAGGGTTCGAATCCCTTAGGCTCCACCATTAATCTTAATTTATAAAACAGCGGTGATACTGGCATAAGACCAATGGTCGCGTTTAGGGCGTATAGCTCAGTTGGTTAGAGCGCGTCCCTGATAAGGACGAGGTCCTTGGTTCAAATCCAAGTACGCCCACCAATTATCAATGGTGAACTGTTTTATTTATGTGTTCTTTGAAAATTGGAAGATAAGTCAAGTTTTTCCTAATAGTAATATAATTATTATAACTACTAATAGGGTAAGATGACAACTTTGCATAAAGAGAGAAAAGATATAATTAATGACTAAGAGATCTTAACTAAAAAGTTTTCTTGGTGGTCAAGCTACTAAGGGCACATAACGGATGCCTTGGCTCTGATAGGCGAAGAAGGACGCGGCAAGCAGCGATAAACCTCGGGGAGCGGCACACACGCTTTGATCCGGGGGTTTCCGAATGGAGAAATCCAATACTGGTAATGCAGTATTATCCCCGACTGAATAAATAGGTCGTGGAGGCTATACCTAGGGAAGTGAAACATCTCAGTACCTAGAGGAAAAGAAATCAAAAGAGATTCTGCTAGTAGTGGCGAGCGAACGCAGAAAAGTCTAAACCATGGTGTTTACACTATGGGGTTGCGGGACTCAGACATGGTATGACAAAGATTAATTGAACGCTTTGGAATGAGCGGCCATAGAAGGTGAGAGCCCTGTAAGTGAAAGTTTAAGTCAACCTATGAGAATCCCAAGTAGGTCGGGACACGTGAAACCCCGACTGAATCAGGGGAGACCACTCTCCAAGACTAAATACTAATCAGAGACCGACAGCGCATAGTACCGTGAGGGAAAGGTGAAAAAGTACCCCGAGAGGGGAGTGAAAAGTACCTGAAATTATGTGCCTACAAAGTGTGGGAGCGGCCGTAAGGCTGTGACCGCATGCCTTTTGCATAATGAGTCTGCGACTTACTCCTATACGGCAAGGTTAAGCTTCTAGCGAAGCCGTAGCGAAAGCGAGTGCGAATAGCGCGTTAAGTCGTATGGGGTAGACCCGAAACCGGGTGATCTATCCATGGTCAGGTTGAATCTTCGGTAACACGAAGTGGAGGACCGAACTAGTGAGTGTTGAAAAACTCTTGGATGAACTGTGGATAGGGGTGAAAGGCCAATCAAACTCGGTGATAGCTGGTTCTCTTCGAAATAGCTTTAGGGCTAGCCTTGTGCAATAGTTAACGGGGGTAGAGCACTGAAAGTTCAAGGGCCCTTACCGGGGTACCAACAACTATCAAACTCCGAATACCGTTTAACTGTACCACAGGAGTCAGACTATGGGGGCTAAGCTTCATAGTCGAGAGGAAAACAGTCCAGACCGCCGTCTAAGGTCCCTAATTTAAGCTAAGTGGAATTAAGGATGTGAAGTCGCGTAAACAACCAGGATGTTGGCTTAGAGGCAGCCATCATTTAAAGAGTGCGTAATAGCTCACTGGTCTAGTGATTTCGCGCCGAATATGATCGGGACTAAGCTTAAAACCGAAGACGCGGACTCTGCGTGAGCGGAGTGGTAGAAGAGCGTTGTATATGGGGTGAAGTCTGAGCGGAAGCGAGGGTGGACCGTATACAAGTGACCATGCAGACATGAGTAGCGAAAAACAGGGTTGAAATCCCTGTCACCGAAAGCCTAAGGTTTCCTGGGGAAGGTTCGTCCGCCCAGGGTTAGTCGGATCCTAAGGTGAGGCCGAAAGGCGTAATCGATGGACAAACGGTTAATATTCCGTTACCACCTTATTTGAGTGAAGGAGGGACGCAGGAAGTTAGGTCAGCTGCCGATTGAAAGTGGCAGTCCAAGGTTGTAGGGTGTCGGGCAGGTAAATCCGTCCGGCGTTAAACCTGAGAACTGAGTGGACCTGGAGTCTACGGACAAAGGGGATTGACTGATACTACGCTGACGAGAAAAGCTTCTAAACGATGATAATAGGGTGTCCGTACTAAAACCGACACAGGTAGGCGAGGCGAGAAGCCTAAGGTGCGCGAGAGAAACCACGTTAAGGAACTCGGCAAATTAGCCCCGTAACTTTGGAAGAAGGGGTGCCGTTTAAGGTGAAGGGACTTGCTCCCGGAGCTAAAGACGGTTGCAACAAAGAGGCCCTGGCGACTGTTTAGCAAAAACACAGCACTCTGCGAACTTGTTAAGAGGATGTATAGGGTGTGACACGTGACCAATGCTGAAAGGTTAAACTGAGGGGTTAGCGCAAGCGAAGCTCTAAAGTGAAGCCCCAGTGAATGTCGGCCGTAACTATAACGGTCCTAAGGTAGCGAAATTCCTTGTCGGGTAAGTTCCGACCCGCACGAATCGTGTAACGATCAGGGCACTGTCTCAACGTGGATCTCGGCGAAGTTGTAATTCCCGTGAAAATGCGGGATACCCGCAGTAGGACGGAAAGACCCCGTGAACCTTTACTGTAATCTGATATTGGTATTTGGGTGCTCATGTGTAGGATAGGTGGGAGGCGTTGAAGTGATCGCGTCAGCGGTCATGGAGCCAATGGTGAAATACCACCCTTGTGCAGTTGAATATCTAACTAGTTTCCGTGAATCCGGAGTTAGGACAGTGTCAGAGGGTCAGTTTGACTGGGGCGGTTTCCTCCCAAATTGTAACGGAGGAGTTCCAAGGTACACTCAGCATGGTTGGCAATCATGCGTAGAGCGTAAGGGTAGAAGTGTGCTTTACTGTGAGACAGACATGTCGAACAGTTGCGAAAGCAGGACCTAGTGATCCAGCGGTAGAATGTGGAATCGCCGTTGCTCATCGGACAAAAGGTACTCTGGGGATAACAGGCTGATCGCACCCAAGCGTCCATAGCGACGGTGCGGTTTGGCACCTCGATGTCGGCTCATCGCATCCTGGGGCTGGAGAAGGTCCCAAGGGTCCGGCTGTTCGCCGGTTAAAGCGGTACGCGAGCTGGGTTCAGAACGTCGTGAGACAGTTCGGTCCTTATCCACTGTGGGCGTAGGATATTTGACGGGATCATTCCTTAGTACGAGAGGACCGGGAATGAGTGACCTCTGGTGTTCCAATTGTCATGTCAATGGCATTGTTGGGTAGCTATGTTGCGAAAAGATAAGCGCTGAAAGCATCTAAGCGCCAAGCTCCCCCGAAGATAAGATATCCCACTGGCAGAAGCCAGTCTAAAGGCAGGTTGAAGACTACAACCTTGATAGGTCGTATGTGTAAGTGCAGCAATGCATTCAGCTTAACGATACTAATCAGCCGTGCGGCTTGACCACCTTATTTTTCATAAGGTTATCAAACTAGCTCAATGAAAATGTACAAATCTTATTCAGGTCTGACTTAACAAAATCTTCCAATTTTTATTATTTTTCCCTTGGTGTCTATAGCGAAACGGAAACACCCGTTCCCTTCCCGAACACGGCAGTTAAGCGTTTCAGCGGCAATGGTACTGTACATAAGAGTATGGGAGAGTAGCTCGATGCCAAGGGTTTTTTCTTTTATGACAAAATTCTGCTAAAGTAGTTTGTTATCTATATCAAATTATAAAATAATATAACTTGAGCCTATCATTCCCATTCGATAGTACAAGGCTGTTTTATCTTTAGTATCTTCAGCGTTTGATCAGAGCAAGCTGCGCTTTGCGATTTTCGGCTCTTAATTTCTGCATATCTACATTAACTAGATGCCCGTTATCCACTTTAATCTTGCCTGCTACTATTACCTTATCAGCACGAACGGCGCCGCAGATAATAAGAGCAGCCAATGGCTCATCTGCGCCCCAGAACTGAATGTCATCTAGTTTGTACATAGCGATATCTGCCTGTTTACCAGCTTTTAATTCCCCGACATCATTCCTTCCAAGTACCTGAGCCCCTCCAAGAGTTC
>Ga0194039_1000594_pt1 | contig 21454 bp, 22 predicted proteins | sample JunL228m_MetaG_FD_148679 | JGI IMG/M metagenome (GOLD analysis project Ga0194039, IMG submission 148679) | Anoxic zone freshwater microbial communities from boreal shield lake in IISD Experimental Lakes Area, Ontario, Canada - Jun2016-L227-8m | ecosystem: Environmental > Aquatic > Freshwater >... | reverse complement strand
GAGATATGAGTGTCAGCACAACTGCGCTATCTGGTTTGGAGCTAAATATTTGGGGTTTGGCCCTGCTGCATCATCATTTGATGGAATAGACCGATGGACAAATCCGGAATTATCTGACTATCTTAATGGCAAAGCAGCCGAAGTTGATTCAATAACTCATAGTAAGCGGGTCTGTGAGATTTTTGCTATGGGATTGAGGACAGCATTTTGCTGGATAATCAAGACGGATATTTTTGGAGCAGAGATAGGTTCATCATTTGGAATTATCTTAAATTTGCCATTGCAAGACTGGAAGCCTTTACTAAATACGATTATTTCTTTGAAAGAAGATGGATTGCTTGAAGTAGATACTCTGCATGAAAATGGAATAGTAGTGAAATGTTCGGCTAGAGGTTTAGCTTTCTGGAACGATGTTGCTATGAGCCTTATTTAATTATTGTTTGAAAGTTGTAAACGACAGCGACTTCGTCACATTTTGGCCTTGAACAATTTGAACAATCATAGCAAATCTTCTCTGGAAAATCTGTTATTTCAGTTTGTCTAAATCCTGTTTTTATAAATACTTCCGGCCTAAGAGTTAAAGCAAAAATTCTTTTAGCATTTTTATTTGTTGAGATAATTTCTACAGCAAAAGAAATGAGTTTTTTGCCGATACCTTTATTGTTATGAGTCCTTTCTACAGCCAGAGATCTTATTTCAAATAATCCATATCCATAATCTTTTACTGCGGTGCAGCCTACAACTCTGCCTTCGAGTTCTGCTACAAAAAAAGTTTCAATTGCTCTCAGAATATCGGGTTTATCTCTAGGCAGTACAACGCCTTCTTTTATAGATGGAGACAAAATCCTTAAAATATCATCGGCATTCTTTGCACTTGCAGAAAAAATCCTCATTTTGCAGTAGTTGCAACAGGGGGAGTCGGTTCTTCTTTCTTGGTAGGTTCAACTTTCTCTTCAATAAATCTACCTATATGGCGATATCTTTGATATCTTTCTTCTTTTAAGATATCAGAAGTTTTTGAACCCATTTCTTTTAGATTCTTCAGTATGGCCTTTTTAAGAAGTTCGGCAGCTTTGTCATAGTTATAATGCGCTCCACCAATGGGCTCTGGAATTATTTCATCAACGAGTCCGAGTTTAAGGAGTTCAGAACTTATAAGCTTCAAAGATTCAGCAGCTTTGGCTGAGAATGTTCTGTCTTTCCATAGGATAGCAGCACAACCTTCAGGAGTAATCACAGAATAATAAGCGTGCTCCATTATCAAAATCTTATTCCCAATGCCAATGCCAAGAGCACCACCACTGCCTCCTTCCCCGATAACTATGGCTAAAACAGGCACATTGAGCTTGAACATATCTCTGAGATTTACGGCAATAGCTTCGCCCACATGTCTTTCTTCTGAGGCCACTCCTGGGAATGCTCCAGGGGTATCGATAAATGATATAATAGGGATATTGGCTAAATCGGCTAACTCCATTATCCTAATTGCTTTTCTATATCCTTCCGGGTGGGGACAACCAAAATTTCTATGAACATTTTCTTTGATATTTCGACCTTTTTGAGTGCCGATAATCATAACAGGCATGCCATCTAGTTTGGCAAATCCTCCAACTATCGCAGGGTCTTCAGCAAATCTTCTATCGCCGTGAAGTTCTATAAAATCAGTGAATATCCTTTCAATATAATCAAGGGTATATGGGCGGTTTGGATGCCTTGCAAGCTGGACTCTTTGCCAAGCTGTAAGTTCACTGTAAACTCGTTTCTTTGTATCTTCGAGTTTTTTGGATAGAACTGTTATTTCTTCAGATACATCTATATTGTTCGATTCGCTAAGGCTTTCAAGTTCTTTTATCTTAAGTTCCAGTTCGCTTATCGGTTTTTCGAAGTCAAGTACTGCATTAAGCATAAATAGAGATCCTAGTTTCAGTTTAAAAATTAAATTATCAGTGTAATTCAAGACTTATAATTGAAGTATTATAGTAAAAGCAAAAGATGTTACAAGCCTATTTTCCAAAAAGCTTATTAAAGTTAAAATAAATAAAAAACAACCTCAGGAATGAGTTAAATCTTCAGCGCAATATGAACTTCTTACCAGTGGAGCACTTGCCACATTATTGAAGCCTATTTTAAGAGCGAAGACCTTCCATAAATCGAATTGAGAAGGATGGACATAACGGTCTAAAGGCCAGTTTCTTGGCGTTGGCGGAAGATATTGCCCTATAGTGAGCATTGTCGCACCAGTACTCCTAATATCGGTAATGCACTCTTCTACTTCAGTATCTGTTTCCCCCAGCCCAACCATTAATCCTGACTTAATTGGCAGCTCGCCAGTTGAAAGTTCAAAAGCTTGTCTAAGGACAAATAGTGAATTCTCATAGGTGGCTTTCGCTCTGACTTCTTTGGTAAGCCTCTTTATTGTTTCAATATTATGATTAAATACAGTAGGTTTTGCACCCAGAACCATTTTTAGTGAATTCAAGTCACAGTTGAAATCTGGGGTAAGAACTTCAATTTTTATGGCATCAGAATTTATTTCACGGATTTTTCTTATTGTTTCGGCAAAAACTGATGCACCTCCATTGGGAAGATCGTCTCTGGTAACACTGGTTATAACTACATACTTAAGCTGCATTTCCTTGACAGCTTTTGCCACATTTTCAGGTTCGGCTGAATCTATAGGATTTGGCAAACCTGTATTTATAGCGCAGAACCGACAGTTTCTGGTACAAATATTACCTAGAAGCATAAATGTTGCTGTGCCTTTATGCCAGCATTCACCCAAATTTGGGCATTTGGCGCTTTTGCATACTGTATTAAGTTTATGATTTTTAAGTATGTGGGAGATATCCTCTCTACAATTACCTGTGTGAGTTTTAACTCTGATCCATTCTGGCATTCTGGGGCGTCTAGAAAAGATGCTATTAATTTCTTTTGTCATCAAGGCAAGTATTTTAGAATATTCGTAATTGATAATAAACGGCAAATTAGCTTTGAGGCTTTTGAAAAGCAAATCTATTTGAGGTTCTTTCACGATTTTATAATAAGAGATGTTTGTAAGAATTTTATTTCTAGTTTATAATCGAATGACATTCTTATTAACTTGTATCTGTATTGTGTTATCTAATGAAAAAATACCTCTTTAACTTTTTTCTCTTGCCGTTGCTTTTGCTGTTTTTGTTTTCTGCGCCCCTGAACGCAGCACTTGAGCCGGAATATCGCTTTGGCATTATTTCTAGAATAGTCTGTGCAGTTCTTGCAAGTGAACATTTTAATCATCAACCTGACCAGAAATTGCTTTCCGATGAACTTTTTGATGAATACTTAAAGACGCTTGATCCTAACCATCTTTATTTTACTCAGAAAGATCTTGATGATTTTAAATATGGAATTTCCGGAGACCTTTATACAAATCTGAGCAGAGGCGATGTTAACTTTGCTTTTGTGGTCTATAACCGTTTATTGGATAAAGTAAAAGTCAGAGATGAATATTCTAAAAACCTTATAAAAAAAGGTTTTGATTTTACTCAGAATGAAGACTTTATATTTGACCGATCAGATACAAATTGGGCAAAGTCCGAGTCTGAACTTGATGAGATTTGGAAGAGAAAGCTCAAGAATGATATCCTGAGTTTTAAAATGATGGACAGAATTATTGCTTCTGATACGAGTAGCGCCTCTGATACATCAAAAGAGAAAGATCCGGCAAAAAGCATATCTAAGCTAAGCCCTGAGGAGAGAACACTCAAGAGATTAAAAACATATAGAATGTACTTGGAGGAAAATGAGCCGATCGAAGTTCTTGAGATATATTTATCTACATTATCAAGACTTTATGACCCACACTCGTCCTATATGTCGCCAAAAACAGAAGAAGATTTTAATATACAAATGCAACTTTCTTTTGTAGGAATAGGCGCGCTTTTGTCCAGTGAAGACGGTTATGTAAAAGTAGAGAAAATAATTCCAGGAGGACCTGCCGAGAAAAGCGCAGTACTAAAAGCATCAGATAAAATTATAGCTGTGGGAGAGGAAGGCGCGGTCCCTGCAGATGTGGTAGATATGCCTATAAATAAAGTAGTCGATAAAATTCGCGGAACAAAGGGTACAAAAGTTTATCTTACCATTCTGCCTGGAGTCGAAGGCGCTATGGCAGTCCCGAAAGTCACCTCAATTACGAGAGATACAGTAGAGCTCAAAGACTCAGAAGCTTCTTCTGAAATCAGAGAGGTCAAGGATCATTTTGGAAAAATGAGAAGGATAGGAATCATAACTTTGCCCTCATTTTATCTAGATTTTCAAGGGGCCTATAATGGAGAAAAAAATTATAAAAGCTCTACCAAAGATGTTAAGAAAATACTCGAAAGATTCGAACAAGACAAAATTGATGGGGTGGTTGTAGATATCAGGTCTAATGGCGGCGGGAGCCTCAAAGAAGCTATAGATTTGACTGGTCTTTTTGTCGGTAAAAGCCCGATTGTTCAAACAAAAGATTCAAGGGGTAATATTAGGATAGAAGAAGACGAGGATGAACCTCTTACTTATGAAGGGCCTCTTCTTGTTCTTACCAATAGACTAAGCGCTTCTGCTTCAGAAATATTTGCAGGCGCTATCCAGGATTACGATAGAGGGCTGGTCGTTGGGGATAAAAGCACTCACGGTAAAGGTACAGTCCAAACCGTTCTTGATCTATCTACTCTACTTTCCAAGTTCAATATGGACTTAAATGCAGGGGCTATAAAACTCACCAATGCCAAGTTTTACAGAGTCAGCGGAGGTTCTACTCAAAATAAAGGAGTAATCCCAGATATCAAGTTCGATTCATTCCTGGATTATATGGAAATAGGAGAGAGTAATCTTGATCATGCTATGCTGTGGGATTCTGTTAATCCAGTTGAGCACGATTCTTTTAATGACAAGATAAAAGATTCCATGCCTTATCTTCAGAAAAACACGCAGGAACGGCAAAACAGTAGTTCTGAGTTTAGTAAGCTGGATAAAGCTATTGATCTTTATGCGAAGGTGACTGAAAGAAAATCTGTTCCGCTTAACGAAGAAAAACGTTGGCAAATGTACCTGGATGAAAAGAAAATTCTTGATGAACAAAAGGATTTTGCTGAAACCATTCTACCTGCAGGCATGGATTCCGATACATCAAAGGGAAAAGATAAAGATATATATCTTAACGAAAGTATCAATATTTTTATGGATTATATAGAATTCTTAGAGGGATACAAAGAACCTTCAAAAGATGTGGCTGTTAATTAGTCGACTAAATAGGGTTATTTTTAGTATTTCTTCTTGACAATCGATGCTCTAAAGATATTTTTTAAACCTAATTAATTGAAATGCGGGCGTAGCATAGTGGTAATGCTCCAGCCTTCCAAGCTGATTAGGAGGGTTCGATTCCCTCCGCCCGCTCCATTTCTTTTAATCTTTCAAGGTGGGATTGCGGAGTGGCCAAACGCAGCAGACTGTAAATCTGCCCTCTTAGAGTTCGATGGTTCAAATCCATCTCCCACCACCACTTTTTTACCCCCATTTAGCCTCATAAAGCCCAAATCATTTAACTTAAATTTACTGTAAAAACCTATACTTTTCGGATTAAAAGGGGATAAAAAGTGGATAAGTGTTTTTGAGGCTGAGAGAATACCAATTCTTTATTGCTTTATAAAAAGTTTCCTAACCTAAGTGTTCCGGTAATATTTTGCCATACCTATTATTTTTAGCAAAAAGCAAAAATGCGAAACATGAGAAATTCAGTACTTTACTACCTTCACACTCCTTCTCCCTTAACTAGTAAATCATAGTAAACACCTCCAAAATCAGACCTCACAGCGTCAACACTATTGCATTTTATTGCCTCTGCCCATACTCACACATAGGTGAAATAAAACACGGCTTTATTTTGCACGCAATTCACTTACCCAAAAAGTACCTCTCTTTTACTGCTTAGAATTTCAATAAATAGGGGGGCAAGGGTAATCATATTGCCATAGCAAAATCAGGGGTATTTTAAAGCCTCACATCCGTCCCCGACCAGGCATTTTAGACTCAATTTCTTGAAGTTGAGTATTTATCTAAAAAAGTAGTTTAGACATATTAGAGCAATAAACCCTCTGCCGCTTTATAGGTGACAGAGGATAAATCTATTTTTAATATTAGTAATGATAATCGAGGGTGTTGCCAATATAAAACCTGCCAGGTTTATTGTCCGATACGAAGTTCTGAAAAGTATTGAGTATGCAGCCGTCCCAATACTTAAAGCTAAAGTCGTCGGATATTGTCTGCTTCATTCTATGCAGGAACAATCCTTCAGAGGAATATTCAAAATCTGTATCAATGGCTTTGGCGTATTCATTATAGAGTTTATTCAGTTCTGCCCAGATCTCTTTAGCAAGCTCTTTCCTTGCGTTCTTCTTTAGCTCAATGTAATAATCTTTATCGTCTTTACCTATTTCTATATACGGCTTATCTTTAAGCGAATCAAAAAGCCATTGAATATCTTTCTCTCTGTTTGTTTCATCTGTTACATAATCAATTCCATACTTTCCCATCTCATCGAATAAGGATGAAGGCGTAAGCTGAAACCCCTCTACATCAAAAGATTCAGCGGTACTTAGCTCGAAAATTCTTGAGTGCATATTGTTCTCCTGTTAAAAAAGAAAGCTGTACCGGAAGTGATTCCGATACAGCCCATTATTTGGTTATAAACTTACTTAGATCTCCGATCTTGGAGCTTCTTCATTAGCCTCCCTATGCGGAAGATGAAACGGCGCATCATGCTGTGTAAGTTCATTGTTGCAGATTAAAGCGACAGTTGCTCCGACGACTGCGCCGACTACGAATATGATTATTTTATCCATGATTTAATTTCCTTTATCTTTTAAAAGTTGTGTTACAATTACTGCATTTGTATCTGGAGATCACATTTTTATCGATGTGGTTTCCAATACTGTTTCCAATGGCAGCTCCGGTGAAGAATCCAGCTAAAGCTCCTGCGAGCCCTCCTGTTAAAGTTCCAGCAAGAGTTCCTACAACAGGAACGGCGGATCCAATGATAGCTCCTATAGTTGCTCCTGTTGTAGTAAATCCGTATCTGCTGAAATACCCAATTGCTGCCCCTATGCTTCCACCTATAGCAGTGCCGACTCTTTGACTCTGCGATAGTAGGTAGATGTAATCCGATGAATTACAGACTGGGCATTTAAAATTGTTATTAAGCATTTTTGATTACCTTTATAATTTGAATTACTAACCGATCAGTTAAGCCCAAAAAGACTTCCTAACTTGCGATAGCATAAGTCTGCCCTTGGCGCGGAATATTTCTTTGCTACTTCCGTAAATGAATTGTATAAGCTCCATCTGTTCTGCTCTTTGAACTCATCATGTTGTGGTTGTTGAAATTCATCAAGAACTGACAGTATGTCCGATGAGGGTATAGCATTGATTTCAGCAGCCTGGACCACAAGCAGTTTTGCATTATTTATGCTTATCATTTCAAGCTTCAGGCTGCCGACATTTTGCTCCAATCTTATGTATTGTTGAGTAAGCCCATCAAATGCCTGTGGAATAAGACTTTCTATCTCTATTCCGCTTGTATGTTTTCGTTGTAAAGTAGTCTCTCCACCGAAACACAAATTATCGCAAACTATGATTTTTAGACCCACAGTTAGCCCTACAGCCAAACTCTTGTCATGGCTGTTACGGAACCCTAATGCTCTTGAATATTCCGGATGCCCTTCAGGATGGAATCTAAAGACTCCAAACATCTTTTCACCGCTAGTGCTTAATCCATACTCTTCTGATGTTATGGAATAACCTCTATCCTGTGCTTCGTGTGCTATTATTTCAGCAATATGAATGTGCGGTACAGGCTTATGAGTTCTTGTTGGTGCCGGCGTTGGAACCTGCATCAAGTCACTACGATTGACTCTTTTTGCTCCGCAATGGAGCATTAAACTATTTTGCATTTATAAATCTCCTTGTCAGACTGCTATAGGCAGTGAGATGGTTTTGGATTGTTGACGATGCCAGGACTTACAGGCGGAATTATAAGCACAGCTTGAGCAGTAGAAGCTTGTTTCATTAGGCATAAATACTTCTGCTGATATGGCTCTTTCTGCTATTCTTATAAGTTGAGATAACCTTTTAAAGTCATCTTCTGTTCTAAAGGTATAATGCTGCGTGTAGGTCGGCTCTTTAGCTTTTGTTACAACATCGTATCTGAACAGGCAGTCTGTATCAGTTAAGTGCTTGTGGGCATAGCAAAAGCAGGTAGCTTGAAGGTCTTTGTCGGCTTTGCCATCTGACCATTTACTACTGCTGGTCTTCCAATCTACAAGGATCGAATTACCTGTTTCGCTTTTTACAACGAGGTCAACTTCTCCAATTAATGGTTTTGAAGAGCCTTCGATTGGAACTGAAAAGGCTTTTCCTACAGCGAGGATATTATCTTCCATCCACTTCCTGCTGAGGCAGTCGATCATCTTCCGCCCTGTAGCATTTAGTTGGTTGAACTCATCTGCAGTAATTTCTACATTCGGCGAAGCTTTACATTCTATCTTCCATGCCTCGCTAAATACTTCCTGTGCTTCTTCGCTTGTTTCATATATGCTTTGTTGCCTGAGCGTAGCGATCCATGATGCCGTCTTGTGGAAGGCACTTCCAAACAGTAGGCTTACAGGAGTTGACTCTACTTCAAGGTTATAGATGTATTTGAAAGCCCATTGCAGGCTACAGATATTTAAGAATCCGTTGAGACTGCTGAAACTCCAATGAGGCTTACTTCGTAGTTCTCTTAGTGTTTCGTTCATAATTTTTATTCCTTTTTAAGTTAAGGCTATGATTTCGTTATCGGGTGATTTCTTATTTGTAATAAAGAATCCCAATCGATTGACTATGTGAAGTCCAGCTATTAAAAGTTCCTTATCATCCTCTCCTTGAACTAAAGTCCATAGCTGCTTTTTATTTTTCAGCATATCGTTCACAAACTTAAGTTCTTCGCCAAAAGTCTCGAACATATATCCATCAAATGGCGACTGTGAGGCAATTGGATTTTTAAGAGGTTGATACTTCTTTTTCCATTGTTTGAATTTCATATCAAGCGGCGGCGTAATTCTGTATGTTCTTAATAAGCGTACTGCAATCCTGCCTGCTGAGTTGTGAAGGTTCGTTACATCCGCAGTTCTGTAAATAGCCCACAAGCGAAACATTGAGCTTACGAGCTATGTCGGTTAAGTATTTTACCTGCTTTGGGCTTGCCTGATCATTACTTGGTTGTTTGCTACTCTGAGGCTCAAATCTTTGTTGATTTGGCATAGGTTCTTTAGCGTTGTTTGCCGGCGTGATTACCCTTACAAGCTCAGGTTTAGAAACTGTTGTAGTTGCCATCTTATCGGCAGTACCATCGATTTCAGATTCGACCGAAGCGCGGACCATCTCAAATGTGCTGTGGATCTTTTCCCTAAGTTGTTCCTGTGATAACCCGTCGGGGATTTCCAGTTCAATTGAGGCTGAGTATCCTTTTGAACTATAGTCTTGTTCTGCAGGTACTTTCTTGTTAAATGATGCGTTTAGTTTTAACATTTTGGTGTCTCCTTTTTATTTTTTGATAAAAACAATAAAAGCCGTATCCCGCAAGGAATACAGCCTTTACTGATTCAATATTTTGTTAGCCTAGAACCCTGATACTTTCTTGAGCTTTTCAAGCAGTTCATTGGCACTGCGGAACTCGCGTTCGCGAGTCCTGCTGGCTTTTTGCATGTTGCGGAGCTGGTTGCTTACATCGATTGTGATGTCAATGATTTCCCTTGCTTTGGTTCTTACCGTGCTTATTTTGTTAATGAGTTCTTCCATCGGATCAGCCTTAATGTCAGATCCCTGGAATGTGGGTGTGTAGTTGGTTGTGGCTGGTTTTTCTTGTGATACGCTTTGTTCGTTCAAACCAGTTTTAACTGGTTCGGATAATCTTTGATTATTCATCTTGGATTCCTCCTTGGTGTTTGGTGTTTGGGTGTTGGAATTGGTTGAGTTGATTGATTCTTCGATTAGCTTTATAGTTTCATCATGTGTTCTAACAGGCATAAAGACCATAAACGAGTCACCGCTGCCTGATGCAAGTACGGGTGAAAGTCCTTCGCTGAATGACAATTTATTGAAGCCCAGGCTGAAAGCTCTCAACAGCAGACTTCTGCTTATGGTTTTGGATATGGGTTTGGAACTGCCTTCTGGAATTACTGGCAAAATTATGGATTTCCCTTTTATCTCTTCAGGAAGTATTGTGAGAGTCTCTTTGGTCAAGTACAGATGTACAGGTTTCATCTCAGAGGTAAATGCAAGAAAAGGTATTTCACTCTGTAATCGTGCCATATCACCTTTGAGAAAGGTGAAACTGTGAGTAGTCTCTTTAGGGATTACATTCATATAGCTCGGATATGTCTCATCTGAGAGCCTTATTGTGTATTCCCATTTGTCGTTTGAGATAGAGAGGTATTTCCGGTCATTGAACTTCTGGATGCCTATTGAGCTATCCCTGTCCGAGAGTGCCGCGCTTGAAAGGAATTTAGTAACCGGAATAAGCGCATGGTCATTAAGGTCTGTATCACAGGCTATTTTTATAAGCTCGATTCCGTTCGAGGCTACGACTGCTTTATCCTCTAGAAGCAGGCATTTCAAGGCTTCTCTTGCTGTATCTTTTGTTGAAACTGAAGGAATAGCCGACTGAATGGATCTTAGAGATTCTTTTGAAATGAGATTGGACTTTGGTTTGGCTGCATCCGGCATATCTGGCCATTCGCCTTCTGGAAAGCATTTCAAAACCTTTTCCTTATGTTCTTCTGTGTCTGAGGATATTCTGACATCAGCCTTATAGGTCTTGGTAAGAGTATATGTGCTGGCTAATTTTGAATACTCCACATATTCTTTCAGTTCCGGCAAACTCACTATTAACGCTGTTGGATAGTCGGATTTGCCTTTGATGTTGCAACTGAGATATTCATTAAGATTCGTAGCTGTAATCTTTAGTCCCGTGATAGAACTGCTGATACTGACCGCTGACAGCAAAGGCATTGATGGATTTTTGGATTGTAGTTTTGAAAGTGAGGCAATCGCCTCTTTGAGATCATTTCTTGAAATTGTAATGCTCATTGTTCCTCCTTTTGTTGATGATTTTGGATAAAATTAAAAATCCCTACTTACTCAAAAAAGAGTAAGTAAGGATTAAGATTTTGGTGTTGATTTATTTAAGCTGTTTAAATAGCTACTTTTGCGAACTAAAGAAATTGTTAAAAAAGATTCGTTCAGAAATTAAGTCGAAAATGACCCGAGCCAGCTCCATCAAAAGTATCGCTAAACACTCGATTTTTGAGGTAGCAGTACGAGTGTACTGCTATGATGTTTTCTTAGTTTTAGATCTTTGTTTTAGCTGCTCAATAGAATGATATATATCTGAGATTTTTTGATCTACATGTCGAGCCTAGACGCATTTTGTCCTATCTGTAGGTTTAAGCTTTGATTATGTTCAAAAATAACTCAATAAAAGAGGCAAAGCTATGGAACCCAAAGTTTACAAAGTAACAGCAATAACAATTTTCTGGTGCATGTTTTTTATAATCCCAGCTTATGTGATATGTAACTGGTAAAAAAATGTATGCTTCATGTAAGTAACTCCAATTTTTAATTTCATCTGCTAAAATAGGAGAAAAAATGGAGAGAGTATTTGTGAACATTAATAAGAAACAATTATATAGACTGCTAAAGTTTGTCGGGGAATTAAAGGAAAATCGTTATCCTAATTGCAAATCTTTTACAGAGGAACTGAACAAGGTTGATATTGACGACAATGTAAGCATAAACTGTTCCACTAAGACCATTCAGAGAGATATAAAACTTCTCAAGGAATATTTTAATGCTCCTATAGAATTTAATGCTGAGTTTAATGGTTTCTACCTTACCAATCACGGATGGGATTTCAATGCTCCTTTATACTCTGAAGAAGAACTGCTTGCGTCTGTACTTGGGGCAAAATTTGCTCAGGACTTAATGCCTGAACCGCTTAAATCTGAAATTCGCAAAGCAGTGGATATGCAATTATCGGATAACAACCCCGACTTCCTTGATACAGCTACTATTTCCACATTTATTGCCGCAACAGGAGTCAAAGTTAAAATTGATCCAGTAGCATTTGGCAAACTCTTCAAAGCATGGCAGCATCATAAGTCGGTAAAAATTCGCTATAAGAGTCTCAATGACCAGAAAGATATTGAAAGGCAAATAGATCCTTATGTTATAACTTATTACAATTCTGCCTGGTATGTGAAGGCATACTGCCATTTAAGGAGTGAAGTAAGAGTCTTTGCCATACACAGAATATCGCAAGTAGAAATACTTACTACAACATTTGAAGTTCCTACAGATATCCTGAAGGATCCTGTTATCAAACAACCTTTTCAGTTTGATGAAGTCAAAGATATTGAGATATGGTGTTCTCCTAAGATTGCTGGATATGTCCTTGAACGAAGTCAGTCTTATAAACAGACCTATGAGATGAATGAGGATGGTTCAGTTAATCTTCACATAGAATCTGCTTCTCCATACTCGATTGTAAAGTGGATTCTTTCAGAAGGCTGCAATGCCAAATTAATCAAGCCGCAACACCTTGTGGATGAAATAAAATCTTCTGCCCAGAAAATTGTAGAATTATATCAACCATAACTGAATCCTGCGTCATGCAAGGACGCTATATGTCCAGGTCTAGCCGACAGCTTTATAGAAAATTGCAAGAATTATACCATGTCAAAATAACTATACATGATATAAAGACCTAAGGGACATAAATCAAAAAGGTGGGAAAAATGGCAAGACTGGGACAGAATATCGTACCTAATAGGGATGTTACCATTCCAAAATATACTGAATGCATTGCTAAAACAGTGCCATTCATAACTGTTGTTGAGCACAGTACGAATGTAGCCGAGGTAGCGAAACGGCTTGTTGAAGTTTACCCGAATCTTCAAAGTTTGAAAGATTTGGGAGTTATTTTAGCTGCGATTCATGATGTAGGGAAAATTTCACCAGGGTTTCAAAAGAAATATTTTAGCAATTTCTGGCAGAATAAAGTATCTCCATTTCCAGAGGGTTCAGAAGAAAATCACGCAGAAATAAGTGAAGCGGCCATAAGATGTTTTCTTAATGAGCTATGCGACAATTCGCCATCTGCGGAAATAGCAGGCATTCATCATGGGCGAAGAGTAAATCCTCAAGACAAGAATTCTGGAATTTATGGGGGTACTCAATGGAGCGAAGAACGGCAAAGGTTTCTACAAGGAATATCTGAGAAGTTAGGTGCTATCCCTGACAAAGGGAAATTTGAAAACTTAAAGTCGTTTATTCCAGTTTTAGCTGGTCTTGTAAGTGTCTCCGACTGGATTGGGTCTGATGAAAACTATTTTGCTTCAAATTGCAATTCAGCCGAATCAGCTCAAAAAGCTGTTAAAGGATGCAGTTTTGCTAAAGTTGAGCTTAAAAAGAATCTTTCTTTTGAGGGCATATTTGGTTTTTCTCCAAGAAAGACTCAGGAAGACTTTATAAATATTGTAGATGCTCCCGGAGTTTATGTTCTTGAATCTTCGACTGGCTCGGGAAAAACTGAAGCCGCTCTATATTCTGCTTATAAGCTTATATCTGAAGGGAAAAACTCAGGATGCTACTTTGCATTACCTACTAAGCTTACCAGTGACAAAATTCATGAAAGAGTTCAAAAGTTTGTTAATGCGATATGCATTGATCGTATTCCTGTAATGCTTGCTCACGGTTCGGCTTGGCTGAATGACGAATATACTGAAATGCTGAAATCTGGAAGTGTTGAGTTTAGCGCAGGAGGAGCTTGGTTTAATCCCAAAAAGAGAACCCTTCTTGCTCCTTTTGGTGTTGGAACAGTAGATCAGGCTCTTATGTCTGTGATGAATGTAAAACATTTCTTTGTCAGAGCTTTCGGGCTTGCCGGAAAAGTAGTAATCCTTGATGAGGTGCACTCATACGATATGTACACCGGAACTATCCTGGATAAACTCGTCGAATATTTAGTCCAAATCAGATGTACTGTGATAATTCTTTCGGCTACTTTGACATCCGAAAGAAAAAGAAAGTTTATTAATCTTGAGAATAAAGAGCCTAAAGCATACCCTCTGATTTCTTACAGGAAAGATGCTAAATGTGAAGTTATTGGAAGCGAGGTGCAAGCAGATAAAGAAGTCAAAATCAGTTTCGATTATTCCTGTCAAATTAATGAGATCGCCAAACTAGCCGTTGCAAAAGCTGAAAAAGGACAATCTGTACTCTGGATAAATAACACGGTTGCCACCGCTCAGAATACATACAAACTTGTGAAGAATTTAGCGCACGAAGGAACTTTTCGTATCGGCCTTCTCCATTCAAAGTTTACGGTTCAAAGAAGAAGAAAGCTTGAAAGTCTCTGGATGAAGAAACTTGGTAAAGAAGGGAAACGCAGGAAAGGCTGTATTCTGATTTCTACTCAGGTGGTAGAGCAAAGTGTTGACATCGATGCCGACTTTATGATAACTGAACTTGCGCCTGCTGATATGCTTATTCAGAGAATGGGGAGATTGTGGAGGCATGATATTTCTAACCGTAAAGCAAAAAGTCCTGAGGTTTTAATCACGGCAGGGAATCTTTATCAGGCAAATACAAAAGAAACACTTATTGACGCTTTGGGAAAGAATAATTCGATGGTCTATCATCCTTTCGTTCTTTGGAGAACATGGATGATTTTAAAAGAAAAACAGATCATTAAATTGCCATCAGAGTTAAAGAATATCCTTGAGTCTGTTTATTTAGATTTATCTGATGATGAACCTGACTACATAAAAGAGTTATACAATGAACTTTTAGCTAAAAAAGAAAGGCTTGGTTTAATGGCTAATGCTTCGCTTTCCGATACGAGTTTGCCGATTATGGATGATGACGAGGAAAAGGCTTTAACCAGATACAGCGACATAGTTTCTGTGGATTGTTTATTACTCGAAAAATGTGAACTTAACCCTGATAGAACGGCTACACTTACACTGTTGACAGGAGAAAAGGTCACATGTTTTGAATACGATAAGAATTTTTATGTCACGAAAATGCTACATAGAAATACTCTCTCAATAGCAAGATACAATTTCGGCGATGTTTACCTTGATGTCCCGCCTTACCTTAAAAAGCATTTCTTTGGAAACTTGGCAGTTCTTGAAGTGTCTGATGACGGTGAGCTTCTTTTTAACGGAGAGCCTTTCAGAAAAGCTTTGGCATATACTAATGAAATGGGAGTATTTAGTAAAGTGAGCAAAATTATCACAGAGTTAAAATTTGATTATAATCAACATAAGAACGAAGGATTTGACTATGAACTTAATAACTGGTGATTGGCTTCCAGTCATATTTAATAATGAAGTGACACGACTTGTTGGATTAAAAGAATTATTTGAAAAGTCTGACGAAATTACAGATCTGGTTTTAAATCCTCCACAGAGAATTTCCATCATGCGACTTCTTACTTGTATAGCTCAAACTGCTCTTGATGGACCTGTGAATGAGGAAGCATGGATGAAATGCAAAACTGAGATTGTTCAAAAGTCCTTGGAATATCTGAAAACAAGAACAGACAAATTCAATCTTTACGGAGAAAAACCTTTCCTGCAGATAGAAGGCGCCACATCGGACAGTAAAGCAAATATAGATAAACTTGACGGGTGTGTTCCTTCAGGAAATAACCCAGTTCTAAACGATCATGAGGCTGTACCAGAAGGAAGATCAAGAAGTGACGCATGGAAAGCCATAAATCTTTTGACTTTTCTGAACTTTTCGACAGGCGGTAAAATCGGGCAAGTAAACTTGAATGGAGAGAAGTACAGCGATTCAACTTATGCCGCTCCATGCATTGGATCAGCTCACACATTTATTCGAGGGACTAATCTTCTTGAAACAATATTCTTCAATCTGTTGACAAAGGCAGAAGTTAATCAGTTGCCAAACGGGAAATGGGGCATGCCGGTCTGGGACAAATTTCCGGAAACTGCCAATGCTCAGAATTCTTTGGATAATGCATCGAAAACCTACCTCGGAAGACTTGTGCCTCTATCTAGATTTATGCTGATTGATTCAAATATTGAGAATACCGCATGTGTTATTGGCCCGACAAGTAAAAACATTAAATTTGAAGGAATACCTGCTTTTAGAGAGCCAAGCAACACTATTCTTCTCAATAAGAAGAATGAATCCTACTCTATGAAGGTATCTTCTGATAGACATATATGGAGAGATTTAGGTTCTTTATTAGCCATGTCAAATTCAAACCAGCAAGGCGGAGCTGTAGTTTTAAACAAAATCAATAGGCTCTGCTCATCGCTTCACAAGAGCAATATAGATATTTGGGTGGGTGGATTAGAACTTGGTGATCAAGCAGCAAAATTGCATGATCTTGTAGAATATAATTTTTCTTTACCAGTTTCTCTATTCGGCGAAGTTTGCCTTAAAAAGTATCAAGAAGGTGTGTCTCTGGCAAATGAAGGAAGTAACACGCTAAAAAGTGCTGCAAAGAAGTATTGCGACGAACTAAAAATGGAATCTTCAGGATCAATCAGCAGTATGGCAGGTCTCGTTTTTTGGCAGAAATTAGATCATAGTTACAGAGTTCTGATAGATACAGCTAATGATGAAGCAAAATCTCTTGATAACGAGTGGAGAGATAAAGTAAATCTTGCTATGAAAGAAGCTTACCAATACGCCTGTCCATGTGAGACGCCGAGACAGATTCAGGCTTTTGTTAATGGTAAAAGATTTTTAAATATAAGAACTGATAATAAGAACAAAGAAGGAGGGAATTAGTCTATGGATAAGGGAGAACTCTACGGCAAAATCAATGACCTGATGAAGTTTCTTTATTCAAACAAAGAAGACAGGGGAGTTATGGCTGATCTGAGGCGAGGTTTAAGCGAAACGACTCAAAATAGAGCATGGCCGCATATATCGCAATTCTGCGATCTTTGCAATAAACGAGAAAGGACAATTGTACAGCTTATTGCGGCAGGTTTTGCAATCCACGGTTCAAGTTCGAGTGAGAATGCCAATTTGGGTTCCGTAATGAGAAAGATAGCTTCCGGAGATGGCAGAGGAGAGGACGGTCTCAAAACATTTGAGAGCCGTTTCAGAAGACTTCTTTCAGCTTCAAGCTCAGAGGAACTCTGCGATTTCCTGCCTGGCATTATCAGAACTGCCGAAACTAAAGGAGTATCCATCAACTTCTATAAACTCTACAAAGACCTAATTGATTGGGATTGGGATGATAATGTCAAAATCAACTGGGCGGCTTCATTCTGGACGAAGGATGGAGGTGTCGAATAATGAATTATCTAATCAGAGGTATAATCAATAAGGACGAAGCCTACAGCCAAAGGCTTGTAGATGGTTATTCCTGGCATCAGTTCTTATGGAAATTGTTTCCCGGAATGGATGGCAAAGAACGACCTTTCCTTTTCAGAATTGATGAGAAGGAGAGCTTTTTTCAGACCTATCTCCTTTCAGATATAAAGATATCACATCCTGACTGGGGCAAGTGGGATACTAAAGAAGTTTCTGATGCGTTTTTGAGTCACAGCATATATAAATTCCAGCTCAAGGCTAACCCGACCAAAAGACTTTCCATGAAAGATGGAAAGGATGATGGCAAGAGAGTCGGTCTTTATACGCAGGATGAACTCAAACAATGGCTTATCCGCAAATCGGAACAATCAGGTTTCAGAGCAGATAGTTTCTCAATATCAGCTCCAATGTCTGAATTCTTCAATAGAAAGGACATGAAGAACAAACTAAATAGAGTTGACTATGAAGGAGTTTTAGAGGTTACTGACAGAGAAAAATTCAAAAATGCTTTTTATAACGGCATAGGTTCGGCAAAATCAATGGGCTTTGGTATGCTCATAATTCAGGCAATTTCATAAAAAAATTAAAATATAAAAAGGAGAATAAAACAATGAATATGATAGAACTTCACATTATCCAGTCTTTCCCAGTAACATGTCTTAATCGCGATGATCTTGGTTCACCAAAATCGGCAGTCTTTGGAGGTGTCCAGAGAGCCAGAGTTTCTAGTCAATGCTGGAAGAGGGCAATCAGGCTTCTGGCTAAAGAGTCTCAAGCAGGTTTGTTTGGAGGCAATAGGACGAAGTATTTTGCGGAGACATTAGCTAAGGAATTTAATAAGAAAGGCAATGATGCAGTAAAATCTAAAGCTCTGGCTTTAAAGGTCGCTGACTATCTGGGAAAACTAGATGAAAAAGGAGAGATGAAATCCAAAACATTATGCTATTTTTCCACTCTGGAACTGAACAAGATAGTCGAAAACATTAAACAAGCCGATTATGAAAAACTTCTAACTTCTGATAGGTCATCTGATTCCGAGTCAGGTAAGAAGAAGAAAAAGGATGATGGAGCGCCTATCATCAAAGCTGCTCTGAAAGACATTAACACAGTTAGAGATATTGCCGATATAGCGCTTTTTGGCAGAATGGTCGCTGACGATCACTCACTGATGGTTGAAGGAGCCGCAAATTTCAGCCATGCAATTTCTACACATAAAGTCAGTAATGAAATAGACTTCTTCTCGGCAGTCGATGATTTAAAACCTCAGGATTCAGAAGGCGCAGGGCATATCGGAACTCTTGAATTCAATTCTGCTTGTTATTACAGATACATCGGGATTAACATGGATTTGCTGAAAGATGAAGGGCATCTGAAACATTTTTCTGATGATGAAATTAAAAAGGTTCTTGAGGCTTTCATAAAGGCTTCTCTGACGGCTAATCCTGTCGCAAGAAAAAATTCCCAGTTTGGTTATTCCTATCCATCTTTTGTTTTGGGTCTGAAACGCTCAGGACAGCCCTTGTCTCTTGCTAATGCGTTTGAAATCCCTGTAAAATCCAGTGATGGCTATGCATCAAAATCTATTGAGAAAATAAAAGAGCATTTTAAATCCATGAAAGAAACATGGGGTATAAAAGTAGATATTGAAGCTGAAATTCCGACAACTAAAATGGATGAATTAATTAAAAAACTAATTATTTAAAGAGGGAGGCAAAAGATGATTACACATCTTGCGCTCTATCTTGATTCACCCATGCAGTCATGGGGTTATATGAGTAAGTTTGATCAACGAACTTCATATAATTTTCCGACAAAGAGCGGCATTCTAGGTATGATTTGCGCCGCCATGGGTTTGCCAAAAAGCGACACAGATAAACTTGCTGACCTCAACAAACTAAAAGTCACTGTTTACCAGCTTTCCAATCCATTCAGAGCAGTTGATTATCACACAGTAGGCGGCGGATATGATAATAAGACCCAAAAACAAAATATCGTTCTTACTGCTAATGGAACGACAGGCAACACCGTTCAAACTTGGCGCGAATATCTGATGGATGCAAAGTTTGGAGTGGTCTTATCTGGCAATGATCTGATAGTTAGAGAGATAAATGATGCGATGCTTAATCCGAAATGGGGCGTTTGGTTAGGCAGAAAATCATGTGTGCCGACTTCACCGATATGCCATGGAATACATCAGACAGGAGAAGAAGCTAAGAAAAAGATAGAATCGGTATGGCATCAGATTTATCCCAATATCCCGTATGGAATCAAAAAGACTATGCGTGATGCTGACTCTTTTGGTGATGGGACGGAGAGCCTGATGGATAGTCCTGAAGATTTTCTTGAGAGAAAATTCAATATTAGACGGGTTGCTGTAGATTAAATATGCCAATATTTGAAAGACCACCAAGAGAAACTCTTTCTCCGGCTAAAGATAGATGGACTCCAGTTTATTTGGAACACGGAAGACTGGAGGTCGATGATTCCAGTGTGAAATGGATTGGTTCCGATAAAACTGTTTTTCGAATCCCTGTTGCTACAGTAAGCGCATTACTTTTGGGACCTGGTACGACAATTACTCATGCGGCGATAAAAGCTTGTTCTGACTGCAATACTCCTATTTGTTGGGTTGGAGAGCAGGGCATGAGGTTTTATTCTTTCGGTGTGACGCCTACTCACTCTAATGATAATGCCAGAAGGCACGCTGAATATTATTCTTCAAGAATCAAAAGAGTAGAGATTGCTAAGAATATGTTTTTGAAAAGATTTCCGCAATCTGATGTGAAATCTAGGACAGTCAAGGAACTTAGAGGTATGGAAGGTCACCGTATTAAAGCGCTTTATGAGGAAATGGGGACTAAATACGGCGTTACATGGAAAGGCCGCGAGTATAATACTGATAATTGGAATGTATCAGACTCTATCAATAAAGCTGTTTCAACAGCTAATGCCTGTTTTTATGCTTTCTGTACTTCAATTGTTTGCTCAATGGGATACCTACCTCAACTTGGCTTTATCCATGTCAGTGGGACTTTGCCTTTTGTTTATGACATAGCTGATATTTATAAACCTATCTCTACATTGGAAGCGGCTTTTGAAACAATTTCAATAAATAAAGATGCAGATGAAAAAGCTGTGCTTGAAAGTTTGAAGAATAAAATTGAAGCAAGGCGACTACAGAAAATTATCCCTGAAGTCATAGATGAGTTGATGGTATGACAGTTATTATTTGCAATAATACTCCTGATGCGATTAGAGGTATGCTCAAAAGGTGGTTCATTGAACCTAAACCTAATGTTTTTGTCGGATCTTTGAACTCAAAAGTAAGAGATAAAACAATTGAGTACATTAGACGAAATGCCAAAAATCTGGGAATGCTGATAATCTCATCTGAGAATACTACTCAGGGCTTTTCAGTAAAAACCTATGGTGAGACAGATAGAAGAGAAGAAAAAATTTCAGGGCATTATCTTATTGCTGAAAAATGGAAAACATTAGACGATTATTTAGTAAGCATTGGCAATGCTATAGTTGATTGAAAAGTTGTATTATCGGCGTAAAAACAACCATTTTTCCACAAACTATACTTTTAAAGCGAGGCTAAAATAAAATTAAATTGATAGATTTCCCCACGGGTGTGGGGATGAACCGCTTACATCTCGCCCAAACAATCTATCTATTCCGATTTCCCCACGGGTGTGGGGATGAACCGGTTCAGATTGGCATTTATTTCTTTCTCGCTCTGATTTCCCCACGGGTGTGGGGATGAACCGAGAGATAGGTGCAATAGCTGCTCTTCTAACTCGATTTCCCCACGGGTGTGGGGATGAACCGTTTTATGAGGTGATACTTCAAGGCAGTCCTGCGATTTCCCCACGGGTGTGGGGATGAACCGTTAACCCGGCTATCTCTTCCCCGGCTAAATGTGATTTCCCCACGGGTGTGGGGATGAACCGGTTACATCATACTTTCTGAGAGCGTTTCTGATGATTTCCCCACGGGTGTGGGGATGAACCGATTACTAGCAGAATAATAT